>ERZ773177.13-NODE-13-length-215726-cov-47.6082_pt1 | contig 215726 bp, 180 predicted proteins | sample MGYA00580534_ERZ773177 | MGnify/ENA primary metagenome ERZ773177 (study PRJEB29015, sample SAMEA2737872) | human gut metagenome | biome: human gut; feature: human-associated habitat; material: faeces | place: China | collected 2012 ...
GGTCGCGTAGCTCAACTGAATAGAGTAGCTGACTACGGATCAGCCGGTTACAGGTTTGAATCCTGTCGCGATCACAAAAAAGACTATCTGAAAAGATAGTCTTTTTTGTATTTTCTTGAGTCAGTCCAGAATTAGGATGGCTCAGTTTGAAAACGGAGGCTCAGTTTTCAAACTTGGGGGAATTAGTTAGTTAAAACAAGCACTTGTTTTTTTAAAGACAAGACGTTTCAAAGGTTACTAACATACAGACCGACAGGTTAGTAACGTGTCGGGTAACATGTTACTAATGTATCAGGTGAAAGATTAGTAATGTTATGCGTGAAAGATATAGAATCTTACAGGTATAACATATATATCAAAGAATGAACAGGCAGGCATAAAAAAAGACTGGTGTTTTTTATATGAGAAGCACCAGTCTTATCTAATTAAAAAGATTCCTTTATCAGCATTTTATTTTCAATTCATTCAAAATAGCACGCATCTTTTCAAATGTTGTGATACGAGTCGGTACAAGCGGCAAACGCAATTTGTTTTCAATCAGCCCCATTACATTCAACATAGCCTTCACCCCAGCAGGGTTACCATCTACGAACAACAGGCTGAATAATTCCGTAAACTTATGATGAATAGTCAATGCATTTGCAAAATCACCCTGTAATGCCAAACGGGTCATACGGCTGAATTCACGCGGAAATGCATTACCGATAACCGAAATAACCCCTACAGCACCCAAAGTAATCAAAGGAAATGTAATACCATCATCACCCGAAATCACATCAAAATTAGCCGGTTTATTCTTGATGATATCATCCATCTGAGTAATATTACCCGATGCCTCCTTGATAGCGATAATATTCTTGAAATCACGTGCCAAACGCAAGGTGGTCTCAGCAGTCATGTTCACACCAGTACGTCCCGGCACATTATAAAGAACCACAGGAAGATCCGTTGCTTCAGCAATCGCTTTATAGTGTTGGTAAATACCTTCCTGAGAAGGTTTGTTATAATAAGGTACAGCAACAAGCACGGCATCAACTCCTGTCATATCATCATTTTTCAGCGTTTCCACAACAGCACGGGTACAGTTACTGCTAACCCCCAGCAGAATAGGAATACGTCCATTCACTCTTTCGATTATCAAACGTTTTATCTTGTCTTTTTCTTCTTTAGTCAAAGTCGGGGTTTCAGCCGTGGTTCCCAACACGCATAAAAAGTCTGTTCCATTTTGAAGCTGGTAATCAACCAGACGAAGTAACGCATCATAATCAACGCTATCATCTTCCTTGAAAGGAGTAATCAACGCTACTCCCATGCCTTTTAATCTTGTCTGTATCATAAATGAATTATAAATTCTTATTTAATAGCCTACAAAAGTACGAATATTTTCTATTTTAGCGATAAAAATCACACTATTTTTACTTTATACTCGCTAAAAAGTCACTCTATCATTTGCAGAAACTCCTCTTCGCTCACAATGGTCACACCCAGTTTCTGCGCTTTCTCCAGTTTACTGGGCCCCATATTGTCACCTGCCAGAATAAAGCTGGTCTTGGACGAAATACTTCCCACATTCTTACCGCCATGCTTTTCAATTAACTCCTTATATTCGTCACGCGAATGATGGGCGAAAACCCCACTGATCACGATAGATTTCCCTGCCAGTTTGTCAGTGTGTTCCGAAGTATCCTCCTCATCGGCTTCCAGTCTCACACCCGCCACACGAAGACGCTCTATAATGTCACGATTCTTCGGATTAGCAAAATACAACAAGATACTCTGCGCTATTTTTTCTCCGATTTCATCGACATGAATCAAATTATCCAAACTCGCGTCTGCCAAAGCATCCATCGACTTAAAGGATTTTGCCACCTTCTTCGCCACAGTTTCACCCACAAAACGGATGCCCAATGCAAAGAGTACCCTTTCGAACGGCACTTCTTTGGACTGCTCTATACCTTTTATTATATTCTCGGCAGATTTTTCTCCCATACGTTCTAGGTTGATGATATCCGATGTTTTTAAAGTATACAGATCGGCAACATCACGTATCAATCCTTCCTGGTAAAACTGATCTACCGTTTCCGGACCGAGACCATCAATATTCATAGCTCTACGGCTGATAAAATGTTCTATTTTTCCCTTGATCTGTGGGGGGCAAGCGGCATCATTGGTACAATAATAAGCAGCTTCACCTTCATAGCGTACCAATTTACTGCCACACTCGGGACAATGAGTAATAAACTTTACTTTGTCACCTATCATAATACGGGCGTCTTTGTCCACACCTACAATCTTTGGAATAATCTCACCGCCTTTTTCTACATATACCATATCACCAATATGCAAATCCAACCCTTCTATGATGTCGGCATTATGGAGCGAAGCACGCTTTACCACGGTTCCGGACAACTGTATAGGATCCAGATTGGCCACCGGAGTCACAGCACCTGTTCTCCCCACTTGATAGGTCACCTTGTTCAAGCGGGTAAGTGCCTGTTCGGCTTGAAACTTGTATGCAATGGCCCATCGGGGTGATTTTGCCGTAAAACCCAAATTACGCTGCTGTCGCAAAGAATTCACTTTCAATACTATTCCATCCGTAGCTACAGGCAGATTCTTACGCTCCACATCCCAGTATTTGATAAAATCAAAAACTTCCTGCAATGTTTTGCATTTGCGAGTGAGATCGGAAATTTTAAATCCCCATTTCTCAGCTTCTTTCAGATTTTCATAATGACCGTCGCACGGCAAATTATCTCCAAGTAAATAATAAAGGTAGGCATCCAGCTTGCGAGATGCCACAATAGCAGAATTCTGCAATTTCAATGTTCCCGAAGCCGCGTTGCGGGGATTGGCAAACAACGGTTCTTCGCGAGCTTCCCGTTCTTTGTTCAATTCCTCAAACACCACCCAAGGCATCAAAATCTCCCCACGAATTTCAAATGCTTCAGGATACCCCTTTCCATGCAGCACCAAAGGGATACTGCGGATGGTCTTTACATTGCCTGTCACATCATCTCCCTGCACACCATCGCCACGCGTCACGGCGCGCACCAGTTTTCCGTTCTCATAAGTCAGAGAGATGGAAGTTCCATCATACTTCATTTCACAACAAATTTCAAAATCCTCGTTCAGGGACTTCTTTACCCTGTCATAAAACTCGGTTACTTCCGTTTCCGAATAGGTGTTAGCCAATGAAAGCATAGGATATTTATGTACCACCTGCGTGAAATTTTTGTTTATATCACTTCCCACACGCATACTGGGCGAGTTCTCATCTCTATGTTCCGGATGTTTTTCTTCCAGATCCTGAAGTTCACGCATCAGCTTGTCAAACTCCTGGTCTGTAATCTCAGGCGCATTCAATACATAATAATTATAGTTATGTCGATGAAGCTCCTCGCGCAATTGGTCTATTCTTTCTATTTCTGTCATATATAAAAGGTAGTTTTCCCGCAAAAATAGCTATTTTTTGAATGAAAAACACCTTCCGACAAAGAGGAATTTGCTACTTTTGCAAAAAATAACCGAATATGAGAATAGACATCATTACCGTTTTACCCGAGATGCTGGAAGGCTTCTTTAACTGCTCTATCATGAGCCGTGCGCAGAAAAAAGGAATTGCAGAAATGCATATACATAACCTGCGTGATTATGCATACGACCGTTATCGCAAAGTAGACGATTATCCCTTCGGTGGATTTGCCGGTATGGTGATGAAGATTGAACCGATAGACCGATGCATCTCAGCTTTGAAAGCAGAACGCGAGTATGACGAAATAATATTTACATCTCCAGATGGAGAGCAGTTTAACCAGCCGATGGCCAACTCACTTTCACTCGCAAAGAATTTAATTATTCTATGTGGCCATTTTAAGGGTATAGACTATAGAATACGTGAACATTTCATTACGAAAGAAATCAGTATCGGTGATTATGTTTTGACAGGTGGGGAGTTGGCTGCCGCCGTTATTGCCGATGCCGTAGTTCGTATTATTCCCGGGGTCATTTCTGACGAACAATCGGCATTGTCCGATTCTTTTCAAGACAATCTGTTAGCTGCTCCTGTATACACTCGTCCTGCAGAATACAAAGGATGGCAAGTTCCCGATGTCTTGTTATCCGGACACGAGGCAAAGATTAAAGAATGGGAACTTCAGCAGTCATTAGAAAGGACACAGCGGCTAAGACCCGATTTGTTGAAATAAAAAATATATATAAATAATAAAGAGGTAAAAGCCATGTTCGTCATAGGGCTTTTACCTCTTTTCTTTTGCTTATATCATATCCGAAAAGATGTTCTCTCCTTAAGTGTAATCTAAGTTCATCTTCCTTTCCCTTATATATTAATAAAGCTTTTTCAAGTGTTTTTCTACTCCGTTTTTTCAAAAACAAGCCATTTCATCGAAAAAAAAATAATTGAAGTTATCATTTTATACCCATGTAACAAGTTGCAACGGCAACCATTTTCATACTCATTCCATCTAGAGAAGGTTATAAAAAAAGCCCTGCAAGAGATGCTTCAATTTATTCATCTACACTCTCGCAGGGCTATAATTTAAAAGATAAAATTTTCAGACTTCCAAAGCGCCTATTATATCTTTTACAGATGTATATCCATGACGTTCCAAATAGTCATTTATTCCTTCTGAAACTTTGACAGTAATAGCTGGATCTATGAAGTTGGCAGTACCTATCTGTATTGCGGTGGCACCTGCTAGCATAAACTCCACAGCATCCTTCCATCCCATGATACCCCCTAGTCCAATGACAGGAATATTTACTACTTTAGCGACTTGCCATACCATACGCAATGCAATTGGTTTTACCGCTGCACCACTCATGCCGCCGGTAATAGTGGAAAGTACAGGCCTACGCTTTTCAGCATCGACAGCCATCCCCAGCAGGGTATTGATCAGAGATACACTGTCCGCACCGGAAGTCTCGGCCGCACGTGCTATTTCTGTGATGTCTGTCACATTGGGAGATAATTTTACGATCAGCGTCTTTTTATATACATTACGTACAGCTTTTACAACCTCGGAACATCCGCATGCGGAGACCCCGAAGGCCATACCACCCTGCTTTACATTAGGGCATGAAATATTCAATTCTATAGCGGGAATATGATCCAGATCATTGATGATCTCGGCAGTCTTCACATAATCCTCTACAGCAGATCCGGATACATTAACGATCATATTAGTATGAATATCCCTTATCTGCGGATAGATATGTTCAACAAAATAATCCACCCCTTTATTCTGTAACCCTACCGCATTAAGCATCCCCATAGGGGTTTCTGCCATGCGTGGGTAAGGATTACCCTCACGATGATGAAGGGTAGTCCCTTTTACAATGATACCACCAATCTTTTCGAGGTCTACAAAATCCTCAAACTCTTTTCCGTATCCAAAGGTACCCGATGCTGTCATAACCGGGTTACAAAGCTTTAAATCGCCGATATTTACGCTTAAATCTGCCATAATAGTTTCTTTATATTAAATACAGGACCCTCTTTACAAACACACAAATGCCCTTCGTCCGTGTTCTCCACACAGCATAAGCATGCACCGACACCACAAGCCATCCTATTTTCCAGTGAAACCTCACATTCTATTCCATGAGCTTTGGCGTATTTAGCTACCGAAACCATCATGGGTTTTGGACCACAGGTGTATATCATATCAAACCGGTCTGTATGCAAGACGCTATGCTGTGTCACATAACCTTTCTCGCCCATACTTCCATCTTCAGTCGTTGTATACACCTCACCTAATTTCTCAAAATTTTCCAACTGTAACAGGTCTTTGGATGAACGTGCGCCTAGCAGGAAAGCAGGCGCGCATCCCATTTTTACCAACTCTGCACCAAGCATCAACATCGGGGCGGTACCCACACCACCGCCAACCAGTAACGGCTTTACCTTTGTCACGTTCCGAGGCATTGTAAATCCATTACCAAGAGGCATCACCACATTAACAATATCTCCTTGTTTCACAGTGGCTAGTTTGCGAGTGCCATCGCCAACTAATTGCACCAGGAACCAAACTTCATTGGTTGTTTTATCCACATAATTAATAGAAATAGGACGGCGGAGAAAAGTAGTATTGGAACCGTCTATACGTATCTCAGCAAACTGGCCCGGCAGCATCTCGGGCAATGGGTTGGCATGAGTCAATTTTATCAGAACATAATTGGCATGCAATTTGATGTTCTGTGTAACCACAAGGTCTAAAATATATTTTTTCATGAAATAAAATTGGGTAAATTCGTTTTCTATGCAAAGATACACGAATTTACCCAAATCTTATTCTGCCAACCGGCATTTTAGTGGATTCCCACCTTAATTTTCAGGTTTGAACGTTTCATAAGTCCCATTATCAAAGAATATTCTTATTTCAGTGATTTTTTTGGCAGGTACTTCCACATACTTAATTTCCTCACGCACAATCTCTTTAGGAGAATAAAGCGGTGTTTTAACCTCATTTTCCTTGCGATATTCCGGAGAAGCCGGACGTTCGGGCGTAAATAATGAATTCTCGTCAAACAAAGAAGGCGTATAATGAATGTTATTGTCTGAATCAACATCCGTTTCCATTTGTCCTTCACCATAGAGTAACCAGTCTAAGCTGATATAGTCACACGCCTTGTGTATTTTCATGACGACTTCTAGGCTAGGATTGTTCCTGCCACTAAGAATATGGGAAAGAGAGGAAGGTGAAATTCCAATCTTCTCTGCAAATTGAGCTGCAGTCATATCTTCTTTCTGGATTATTTGAGCGATTCTTTCCTTCATTTACAAAAGTATAAGGCAAAATTTACAGATACAAAAGTAATTAATATAATTCATAAATGCAAATTTACAATATAAAAATGTATATATTACAAAAGTAAATAGACGGTGTATCGTTGGAAATAAATTAAGATTTACACACGTAAACCACTCCTAAAAACACCATAATTACCACTTTAACTATAAGTATATAAAATACTGATTATCTATAATATACTCACAGAAAAAACAATATATTTACAAACAAACATGACTATATAAGCAAATAAAATGCATACAAGTTATCAATAGCTTTATCAATAAGATGTAAAACTTTGGTTTATAATATATTATTGTAATAAAATAAGGGATAAATAATTATTCATACACATTTATATATGTAATATTCACTCTTGACCACCATCCTGTTTATATTTGTAATATTCACATTACTAAATCTGTAAAACTTATAAAACCTTCTATATTAAGAGGGTTTACAGGTGTAATGTTACAAAATTAAATTATAATTATTTCCAACAGTAAATTTCATCTGTTTTATGATCCAACTTGATCCTATGAATATTTTGTTTTCCTATTTTACAAGTCAATGTATTTTTCATGGTAAAACCCATCCAAGTTTTAACCCATCTTCGCTTTATGGAATTCATGGATAGTGAGAATCATGGAAGGCACGATAAGAGAACAAAGTATAGATTCAAAATTTTAAAATAGCGTATGGAACTTACAAAAATAAATGGTAGCTATTTGCTCACTTCATCTGCATTCTTTCACATCCCCATTCTTCTATTCATTTTACTCCGAAAAGGCAAAATACTACCATATTCATGTACTAACGGACATTCTCTTTAAAATACACGATTCTAAGAAGGCGAAAAATGCTCTATCAATCTAGGAATAAGCGAGTTAATACTATTTTTCTCATCATCCATCTCTCATCATCTAGAAAAATAGAGAACAAAAGCATAACTTATAGCATTAAATGAGATAATAACAGAAGCATGAATGTAAAATATTATTCTCAATTGAGCCATCAACAGAATTTCTGCTGAGAGAAAGGATAAAAAGAATCCCGACACTTAAAAAATAAAAGCATCGGGACATCGGAATCTTACTTGACCCTGTTAATTAATGAAGAATTTTATATACAAGTTCGCACAGCAAATCTCCATCTCCCAAAGATGGATTACCCACTCCTTTTGATTTTGCATCACAGTAACGAATCTCACCAATAATTTGCATTACCTTTACTCCGCTATATTTCCTCATAGCAACCATATAGTCTTTAGACTGCCATGATGATTTAAGCCCCAGCTGATTGGCTATACCCTGCTCTGACTTATCAGGAGCATAATATGCAAGCATTAAATTAGAGAAGAAATTAAATAACACAGACAAGGTCATCTGCAAAGGATTTGTTTTGGGATTCTCCTCAAAATATTTTATTATCTGATTAGCCTTGAAAACATCCTTTGCCACCAAAGCATTCCTAAGCTCAAAATTATTATAATCCTTGCTTATGCCAATGTTACGTTCTATCTGTTCTGGAGTAATCCGCTTTTGTCCTCTTGGAAGTGTGATAATTAATTTTTCCAACTCTCCAGCCATACGGCTTAAATCTGCTCCAACAAATTCCGCCATCATTTCTGAAGCCTTAGGTTCTATTTCTACTGATCTACGTTTCAAGTAAGAAGATATAAACCCAGGAAGCTGGGCATCCTTAATCTTTTTCGATTCGAAAAGGACACCTACTTTCTCTATTTCAGCTGCCAATTTTTTTCTTCTATCCAATGTACCATGTTTATGGCATAACACCAGAATTGTAGAATCCAAAGGTTTTTGGAGATAATAAACAAGCTCTTCAATATTCTTTATATTTTGAGCCTCTTTTACTATTACAACTTGATATTTGGACATCATGGGATAACGCTTGGCTGCATTGATAACAGTCGCGATATCTGTATCAGCCCCATAAACAATAGTCTGATTGAATTCTTTTTCATTTTCATTTAACACCGTTTGTGCTATATACTCAGATATCCGGTCTATATAATAAGACTCTTCACCCATTAGATAATAAACAGGCTTATAGATACGGTTTTTCAGCTCACGGGCTATCTCTTCGTATGTTGTTTCTTTTGCCATACACAGTAAAATTACCAGTCAAATTTTAAGTGCTTGACCGTTTTCTTTTCCTCAATAATCATCTGTAATGAAGCAATACCAATCTCCACATGCTCCTCTACATATTGCTGCGTTACAATACTGTCGCTTTTCTCCGTCTTCACCCCTTCAGGAATCATCGGCTGGTCGGATACCAAAAGTAATGCTCCAGTAGGAATATGATTGTAAAAACCAGTAGTAAACAGCGTAGCCGTTTCCATATCCACACACATGGCACGCGTTTTAAGGAGATACTTTTTAAACTCTTCATCATGCTCCCATATACGGCGGTTGGTAGTATATACCGTTCCAGTCCAATAATCGCGGGCATGGTCGCGAATAGCCGACGAAACGGCACGCTGCAACATAAATGCAGGTAACGCAGGTACCTCAGGCGGATAATAATCATTGGATGTTCCTTCTCCACGAATGGCTGCAATGGGTAGAATCAGATCTCCCAACTTATTTTTCCTATCTATGCCCCCACATTTGCCTAAAAACAAACATGCTTTAGGCTGGATGGCCCCTAGCAAATCCATAATGATGGCAGCATTAGGACTTCCCATGCCAAAATTAATAATAGTGATTCCTTCCGCATGTGCCGAAGTCATATTGGCATCACGTCCTAATACCGGCACATTGAATTTGTCGGCAAAAAGTTCCACATATTTATTGAAATTGGTCAGAAGGATGTATTCTCCGAAATCATTCAAGCTTCTTTTTGTGTAGCGGGGAAGCCAGTTTGCTACAATTTCCTCTTTTGTTTTCATAATCTTTTGTATTTTTGTATCGGTTATTACCGAGTTACACTTATGCAAATTTACTAAATGTTATCATTAAACTTACCATCCTACGAAATTAAAATCGCGGAGCGAAATGGAAAAAATGTTATTTTCGATATGCTTCGCAAGAGATATGTCGCCCTTACTCCGGAAGAATGGGTAAGACAACATTTTGTTCATTATCTGACGGATTATAAAGGATATCCGAAGGGATTACTGGCCAACGAAATACAACTGGACTTAAACGGAACAAAAAAACGTTGTGATACTGTGCTCTACAACAAAGATCTAAGTGCCAAACTGATTGTGGAATACAAAGCTCCACATATAGAAATCACGCAAACAGTATTTGATCAGATAACCAGGTATAACATGGTCCTGAAAGTTGATTATCTGATTGTCAGCAACGGATTGAACCATTACTGCTGCCATATTGATTACAATACAAAAACATACCTTTTTCTACCGGAGATTCCCCATTATTCAGAACTGTAGATATAAAAACATTCTAAGCAACATCTTCTTACAAGATCTTGCTTAGAATGTGATAAAATTCTTTTTCCACAAAGAAAAAGATACTGCTTCAGGAGATATATTATCTCTTGACAGTTTCCAAATGCTGTTCAGCAATCACACCCGCCAATTCAGGGTCAATCATGATGCGACCACAATATTCACATACGATAATTTTCTTACGCATACGGATATCAAGCTGTTTCTGGGGCGGAATCTTGTTAAAACAACCACCACATGCATCACGCTGAACATATACAATTCCCAATCCATTTCGAGAATTCTTACGGATACGTTTAAATGCCTGCAACAGACGCGGTTCGATTGTTGTCTCCAATACTTTTGCTTTCTCTCTCAGCTTTTCTTCTTCCTGCTTGGTTTCAGAAACAATTTCTTCCAATTCGGATTTCTTCGCTTCCAAGTCCTTCTTTCTTTCATCCAAGTCTTGATTACTGTGCTCTATCTCCTCGCTCTTTGCTTTTTCTGCTGCAATATATTCCTTTATGCGTTTCTCGCAAAGTTCGATTTCCAATGACTGGAATTCAATCTCCTTTGTCAACACATCATATTCACGATTATTACGCACATTATCCTGCTGAGCTTTATATTTTTCAACAGAAGTCTTAGCTGTCTCGATTTCAATTTTCTTAGTTGCAATGTTTGATTTCAATTCCTCGATATCAGCTTTAATTTTCTCGATACGAGTGCTCAAACCGGCAACCTCATCTTCAAGGTCTTGAACTTCAAGAGGAAGTTCCCCTCTCAGAGTCTTAATTTTATCGATTTCAGACAACATGGTTTGCAACTGGTACAAAGCCTTCAGCTTTTCTTCCACTGTTAATTCGCTCGGGTCTTTCTTTGCTTCTCTAGCCATAGTTTTTCTTACAAATATTTAATAGGATTTGTATTTACCCGGGTTATCTGGACTTCCAGCTCCGGAAACATCTCCTGTATGATTGAATAAAATATTTCTTTTGTATACTGTTCACTCTCATAATGCCCCATTTCAGCTACCAGGATATCATTCTCATAATTGAAATAATCATGATATTTCACTTCACCTGTGATAAATACATCAGCATCGGCACTTACCGCTTTAGGCAATAAAAATGCTCCAGCTCCGCCACACAACGCTACTTTCTGTATCAGACGACCGGATAAACGAGTATGTCGCAGACAGCCCACTTCGAACGTTTTCTTGATGCGTTTCAAGAAATCCAGTTCGGCTTCAGGCTCTTCCAATTCTCCGACCACTCCCGAACCTACTTGTGTCCAGGTATTTTTCAACGGATAAAAATCAAAAGCCGGTTCTTCATAAGGATGTGTTGCCAATAATGCTTTTATCACCGCAGCCTTTTTAAAAGCCGGAAGAATCGTTTCTATACGCACCTCGGATTCCTTATGCAATTCGCCTATTTCTCCACAGAACGGACTGGTTCCTCTCTGCGCACGGAAAGTCCCCTCACCTTCCAAATTATAGCTGCATGAATCATAATTACCTATGCAACCACAACCGGCTTCAAATAAAGCTTTTCTTACTCTGTCAGCCTGTGCATCCGGCACAAAAGTTACAAACTTCAATAAATATTCTTCTTTCGGGTCTAATATGCGTACATTCTTGAGGCCTATCTTTTCAGCTATTTTATAATTGACACCTCCGGGAGCATTATCCAGATTGGTATGTGCCGAATAAATGACAATATCATTTTTAATGGCTTTCAACACACACCGTTCAATGTAATCCCGACCAATAATAGATTTATAACCTTTAAATATAAGTGGATGATGCGATATAATCAGGTTGTATCCCAACATGACAGCTTCATCCACAACAGCTTCAGTAACGTCCAGACACAACAAAGCCCCTGTTGCTTCCGCTTCTGTCAGTCCAACTTGCAATCCGGCATTATCAAATCCGTCTTGCAAAGGCAGAGGCGCGAACCTTTCAAGGGCACTTACTATTTCCTTAATTTTCATTCGTTCGCGAAAATTTGATTGCAAAGATAATCAATCCATTTGAATTTAAAAAGCAACCAAGCTATTTTTTATACTTTCCCCACTTTATCATTTTATTTTTCAAAGCATAACGCTCGTCAACAACACGGTCTGTCGGGAAAAAAGTAAGATGAATACGCCATCCGCCCGAATGAAACGTAAATTTGCGGGCTGATATTCCTGTTTCTATCAGAGCTAGTTTATCAATGATAAATGCTTTAATATCTACGGGAAATTCCTCTCCTTCATACATTATATCCGCAGTGACAAAGAAACCGGGAGTTGATAATTCTGCTATATATTTCCAAATTTGCTCATTCATGTTTTTCTATTTTATTGAAAGAAATATATAAAATGTATACAAAGCAAGAATAAGGCCCCTACTTCCGTTTGGTATCCTTATGAACCCGTAACAACCGGCCATAACTGTCGAATGATTTCCGTGAGGCCAGAAAAATGGTCATCATTAGTGAAAGCATGGATGCCACCACAGTGATAACTACAATCATAATCTGATATTTGATAGCCACATGTGGCGAACTTCCTCCCAATATCTGCCCAATCATAGTTCCCGGCAATGCAACAAGCCCTGTTACTGCCATATTGGCAATGCCCGGGCTGAACGCTTTAATAAGAGCCTGACGCACAAATGGAGCTATCGCCTCATTACGGGTAGCGCCATTCCCCAACAGAAAATAATAAAGTTGCTGTTCCCTACGCAATCCGGCATAGTAAGTATTTAATCCTATCACATTCACTCCCAACATATTCCCCATGATTATACCAAAAACCGGAATAAAATACTGGGCACTGAAGATGTTATCCAACTTTAATACAAAACCAAGAAAATAAAGTCCGACGAGCACCACTGTTACAAAAAAAGCGATAGAGATTGGAATCATCAAAATTCCACGTTTTAACCGCGTACGCGTCAAAGCCGTTTCAGCAGCCACCCCAACCATGATGATCACCCATAGAAAATTGATAAACGGATTGTTCCATTCAAACAGAAAACGAAGATAAGCCCCAATCAAAAACAACTGTATAATCATACGTACCGTGCCTATCAGAACCGGTTTAAGCAAGCCCGTCTTGAAATGCCATAAAAAATAAACCGGAATAAGCATCAGCAGCAATCCTATTCCCAAACTGCCATAGTCTATATCAATTGTTCCCATCAGTCAGATTATAAAGTAAATACCTTGTCGCATCCGGCGGCAAACTGTTTGTCATGCGAAACAGACAAGATAGTCATTCCTTTACTGCACAAGGATTTAAAGAAGTTAATCACCCGTAAGCACGATTCCGGATCAAGTGCCGAAGTCGGTTCGTCCACTACCAGTAAAGGTTTGTCAAGCAAGGCTGTCACTGCCAACATGATACGCTGACGCTGACCACCCGACACTTCATTTACCCGTTTATCATAAAGTTTCTCTTCCAATCCTAATGATACGAAATAATCCATCAGCCGCTCTTTGTTGAATCCCGCCTCACGGTTTGCCTTCAGTTCAAAAGGCATCCGCACCATTTCACTGACCCATTCCGAAGGAAGAGCCAACTCCTGGGGAATCCATGCTATTTTCTTTCGGATATGATCCGCCGTTCTAGGTGCCAGCAGTGTGCCGTCCACCTTTATTGTCCCTTCACTTAAAGGTACAAAGCCCAAAACAGCTTTCAGCAATGAAGATTTTCCACTGCCGGAACCACCACAAATACATACGCTTTCTCCGTAATGAACTTGCAGGTCGAGTCCTCTGAAAAGAGTCAGGTTGCCAAAACTGATAGATATATTTTCTATATTAATCATCACATAAAAACAAAAAGAGTCGGGAGCATTCACTGCTGCCGACTCCACATAATGTATTAAAATAAAATAAATGTGTCGAAGTTTAATATGCTCTCGCAAAGAGAACACGGCGAGCAGATGGTTTTCCGGTTACCATACACTTGCCCGGAGTCAGGCTCTCTTCATCAGCATCAAAAGGAAGACAACGAATTGTTGCCTTGGTTTCCTCTTTAATCCGGTCTTCCGTTTCCGGGGTTCCATCCCAATGAGCCAGAATAAAGCCGCCTTTCTCTATTTGTTCCTTGAAATCATCGTATGAATCCACTTTCACGATATGTTCGTTACGATAGTTCAATGCCTTCTGATAAATATTGTTCTGGATATCCTCCAACAATTGTTGTACATATTCTTCGATTCCGTCGCAAGAACGAGTTTCTTTCTCCAATGTATCACGACGCATCACTTCCATTGTATTGTTTTCAAGATCACGGCCACCCATTACCAAGCGAACAGGCACACCTTTCAGTTCGTAATCTGCAAACTTGAATCCCGGACGCTTATTGTCTGCATTATCATATTTCACAGAGATACCCATTGCTTTCAACTTATTGACAATGCCTTCTACTTTTGCATCAATCTTCTTCAGCATTTCATCATTCTTATAAATAGGAACGATAACTACCTGAATAGGAGCCAAATGCGGTGGCAACACCAATCCGTTATCATCAGAGTGAGTCATTATCAAAGCACCCATCAGGCGGGTAGATACTCCCCAGGAAGTAGCCCAAACATAATCCAGTTTATTGTTTTTGTCAACAAACTGTACATTGAACGCTTTTGCGAAATTCTGTCCCAAGAAGTGAGAAGTACCACATTGCAATGCCTTTCCATCCTGCATCAAGCCTTCGATGGTGTAAGTATCCAATGCACCGGCGAAACGTTCATTAGCCGATTTTACCCCTTTGATTACCGGAACAGCCATATACTTCTCAGCGAAGTCACCATACACATGCAACATTTTCTGTGCTTCCGCTTCTGCTTCCTCGCGGGTCGCATGAGCCGTATGTCCTTCCTGCCACAAGAACTCCGCAGTACGCAGGAACAAACGGGTACGCATCTCCCACCGCATAACATTTGCCCATTGGTTACACAAGATAGGCAAGTCACGATAGGAATTAATCCAGTTCTTATATGTACTCCAAATGATTGTCTCAGATGTAGGGCGGATAATCAATTCTTCTTCCAGTTTGGCAGCCGGATCTACGATAACACCCGAACCGTCCTCTGCATTCTTCAGACGGTAGTGAGTAACTACAGCACACTCTTTGGCAAATCCTTCTACGTGCTCAGCTTCACGGCTAAGGTAAGATTTCGGGATAAGCAACGGGAAATAAGCGTTCACGTGGCCGGTTTCCTTAAACATATCGTCCAACTGACGCTGCATTTTCTCCCAAATGGCGTATCCGTAAGGCTTGATAACCATACATCCACGCACAGGTGATTGTTCAGCCAAATCGGCCTTCACCACCAAATCATTATACCACTGAGAATAATTCTCGCTTCTTTTGGTAAGTTCTTTCAATTCTACTGCCATTGCTATATCGTTATTTTTGTTTTTCCTTTTTAAGAGTTTGCAAAATTAGTAAAAAAGCATGGGAAAGTACCAATGATTTAGCAAAAATATAGGATCAAAAAGTATAAAAATAACTTATTGATAACGATAATACCACCAATAGGTATCACCATATTCCCGCCGCATATGGTTTTTCTCTTCCACCGGTGATGAAAATTCCTTCTGACGGTTAAGAAACTCATCCAAACGCCGCACCATCAGCGTGTCTTTGACTTCTCTTCCATATCCAGGATGAGTCCGTTTGTAAAGCACCAATGCCTCACGATAATAACGCGGCAATGTATCTTGCTCGAAACAATACATATCAACCGCCGATACAAATTTGTCCAATTTCTTATCCAGCAGCAATGCACTCATATAATAATTCAAAGCGGTATGTCTACCTATTTCATCACGACAGATACGAGCCAAAAAGTCTACTGTCTTTTCTGCAACATGTGGTCTTGCACCAAGATAAGCATACAAGCTATCGGCATTCAAGCGCAAAGTTTCCTGAGAATGAGGCGCAAACAAAAGCCCTTCCGCACCATAATATTGAGGGTATTCAAACAAATGCTCCCCCATGGTACCTTCCAAAGACATAGCATAGGCTCTAAGCACTGCCAATGTACGGGTTGTTTCCAAAGACTTTGCTCCTACCATCCGTGCAGCTTCATAATGATGATTACGGATAGCCTGCTCCACAGCCAGTTCATGATGAAAATTCACATTCGTATTTCCTATACCTACCGTCATCAGGCATAAAAGTGTCAAAATAGCTAAGTTAGAGTTTATTAAGCCCAATATGGACCCCTCTTGATTCAGCCAGGAACGAAACACACGCCGTAAAGTATAGACCACACCTATATATATAAGCAAAAGCAACGGCAGCAGCCAAAACCATTTATCTCCTATGTTTCCTCCGTGGAAAATAGTCCGGTCCACATCCGTCAGCACTCCCAGCAACAGACAAGACGGGAAATAAGAAAGTGTCCGTACAGGCCCCTTTAATCCCATCAATCCATTGATTCCCCAACGGAATACCAATAAAACCACTGTAATGATAATAGCTCCCACCAACGGAGAATAATGTGTCTTTCCTTGTGACAATGAATAATGCAATGCACCTACTACATCTTTCTGAAGCACAAAAAGATAGACAATACTAAAAATAGAGAAAAGAAGACCGCACGCAACCGTGAGGATGCGGGCGGCTCTTTTATAGGATAAGCTGTTGTTGTTGCTCATAAATTACTCTTTCACTTTTTTCAATACCACAGCCGAACGGGCAGGCAGATACAGTTTCAGCCATTCCTTTTTATCCTTCTTATAAAGAGGGTCGAAATTAGTGAAATGACGTATACTGTCATCAGCCAGACCATTGCCTCCGAAAGCTGTCGCATCCGTATTCAGTACCACATCATACGCCCCGACAGGCACTAGGAAACCATAGTCTGTAAATGACTTGGTAGGATTGAAATTAAATACAAAAATCAAATTCTTACGCCGGTAAGCCAACACTTGGTCACCGTCGTTATGCCATACTTCAATCACTGGAGTTTCCTGAATATTTTTCACACTCTCAATGAGGTGGACCATAGCTGAATCAAAATCGCCCAAGTAATGGTAACACAGGTTCTTATTATCAAAAAGCCCCCACTGACGACGGGCATATTTATGCGACCATCCGTTACCTTCACGCGGGAAATCAATCCATTCGGGATGCCCGAATTCATTACCCATAAAGTTCAAATATCCTCCATTGATGGTAGAGGCAGTAAGCAAACGAATCATCTTATGCAATGCGATGCCGCGATGCACTGTATAATTTTCATCCCCTTTCTGGAAATGCCAATACATGTCAGCATCTATCAGACGGAAAATTATAGTCTTATCGCCCACCAATGCCTGGTCATGGCTTTCGGCATACGAAATAGTCTTCTCGTCCTTGCGTCTGTTGGTCACTTCCCAGAACATGCTGCTCGGTTTCCAGTCTTCATCAATCTTCTCCTTGATTGTTTTAATCCAATAATCCGGAATATTCATGGCCATACGGTAATCAAACCCATATCCACCATCTTGAATCGGTGCTGCCAACCCGGGCATACCCGAAACTTCTTCCGCAATGGTAATCGCTTTGGAATTTACCTGATGAATCAACTTGTTGGCCAATGTCAAATAACAAATCGCATTATCATCCTGATTCCCGTTAAAGTAATCCCCATAATTACAGAACGCCTCTCCCAAGCCGTGGCTATAATACAACATCGATGTCACACCGTCAAAACGAAAACCGTCAAAACGGAACTCATCCATCCAATACTTACAATTGGACAGCAAGAAATGAATCACCTCATTCTTACCATAATCAAAGCATAAGGAATCCCATGCCGGATGTTCACGCCGCCCGCCCGGATAGAAGTATTGATTAGGATCACCGGCAAAATTGCCAAGTCCCTCCACTTCATTCTTCACGGCATGAGAGTGAACAATATCCATAATGACGGCAATTCCCATTCTATGTGCCGTATCAATCAATTCCTTCAATTCATCCGGTGTACCGAAACGGGATGACGGAGCAAAGAAACTGGAAACATGATACCCGAAACTCCCATAATAAGGATGCTCCTGAATAGCCATAATCTGAATACAGTTATATCCGGCTTCCGCTATACGCGGCAATATTTTCTCACGGAACTCATTATAAGTCCCTACCCTTTCTTCTTCCTGAGCCATACCGATATGACATTCATAAATCATCAAAGGATCAGTCTTTGCACGGAACACCTTCTTTCTGAACCGGTAAGGATTCTCCGGTTCCCAGACCTGTGCACTGAATATCTTTGTCTGCTCATCCTGTACCACACGGTTGGCCCATGCCGGTATGCGTTCTCCTTCACCGCCATTCCAACGGACTTTCAGTTTATACAAATCACCATGCTTTATAGCACCGCTTTGTAATTCCACCTCCCATACACCAGGAGAGTTCTTTACATGGTACATCCTATAATCGCCATGTTCTTTCCAGTCGTTGAAATCTCCGATAAGATAAATTTCCTTCGCATTCGGAGCCCATTCACGGAACACCCACCCTCTTCTGGTACGATGCAAGCCGAAATATAAATATCCGGTGGCAAAGTCCGGTAAAGTTCCTTTGCCTCCGGTCAGTTCCAATTCTTTGTCTAGTGCATGCTGATGGCGTCCTTCAATCGCTGCCGAATACGGTTCCAGCCAAGGATCACTTTCTATTATGCCTAATTTAGGAGTGGTATTTTCCATAATATGATTACTTGTTAGTTATTCTCTTTCAAACCAAAACTTTAACGATCACTTTTTTCACACCGTCAGGAGACACTCCCGGAGCGTGAGCATCCTGTGGAAAAAAGATGGCAAACATTCCCGGCTTTACAGGAATATAGCTTTCGGCAAGTCCCGGATAGAACGAGATATCCTTATCTGCATCATAGTCTGCTTCGGGAAGATCTTCACGGGCCGTATAACCCATCACTTCCACCCCTGACAGAGGAATCTGTATATCAATAAACTGATTATGAGTTTCTAATTTTGCTTCTTCTTTAGTTTTAGGCTTGGTCTGAGAAAAGTTTACTACCAGATCATCACCCTGTAATTTTACTTTTCCTAATTCCTGAGCGTTCAAGTCTGTAGTCTTCAGATATTCCATTGCTTTAGCGAACAAAGGATTCAATGAAGCGTACTTTTCTAAGTTTTCTAATCTGTCTACTACCATAATTATTTCATTTTAATGGTTAAAATATTGCTTTTATCATTCAAAGTCGTCTATTGTGAAATTTGTAAAATCAGCAAAACGCTTCAGTTGCTTGAAAACATCCTCTACTTTGTCCAACAGGTCAGGGGCAAGGAAAAACGCATCAGGCACCATATAAGCACAGGTATAATCCTTACATTTTAAATAATCAATATATTCAAAATCTTTCGGAAATCCTTTGGGAGCCGTTTTTAAGTGATTTTCTCCGATAACAGGAAAGTATTGCTTGAACGCAGGATCTTCCACAATTTCCCTGTATTCGTCTATGTTGTCATAAACGGACTGGCGGACAGCTTTCAGCACTTTAGGTTCCAGGCACCAGCTTCCACCAGCAAGCATACAGTTATCAGGCTCTATATGAACATAATATCCACAATGTTCCGATTTCTTTCCACGAGCGTTGATATAGCCGCCCAAGTGTATCTTATAAGGAGTCTTATCACTGGAAAAACGCGTGTCGCGATAAATTCGGTATGTACAGTCCTTGGCTTGAATACCGACAATACTTTCGTCAAACAACGAAATGCGGGCGATGATTGCTGTCAGTAATTCCTCAAACTCTTTTTGAGCTTTCAGATATTCATCCTTATGCCCCTGAAACCACTCCCGGTTATTGTTTGCGGCCAGGTCTTTTAAAAATTGAAAGATAACAGATACATCCATGTTACATTATGTTCATGTGTTCACTTGACAAACTTACAAAATATATTTGTAACGAACTAGAAAAAAGCGAAGTATTTATTTTTTTCCCAAGACCTTGAGAAACTCATCATGCAACTTTCCATTAGTAGCCAACACTTCACGACCGGAATAAAAGTCTCCCCCTCCGCTGTAATCTGTCACTTTTCCACCGGCATTCATCAAGATTATCGAACCGGCAGCAATATCCCACGGTCCCAGCAGCCCTTCTATACGGGCTTCAAAGCGACCGGCAGCTACATAGCAAAGTTCTGCCGCAGCAGCTCCTTGCAGGCGCATGCCTCCCACATTTCCATATAACTCGTGCACGATATGCTCCGCCAAAGGCTTATACTTTTGCGAATCGTATGGAAAGCCTAACGCCACAAACGCTTCGTCCATATCAGAAACATCTGATACATGTATTTCTTTGTTGTTCAGATAAGAAGGCGCTCCTTTATAAGTCCAGTAAAGTTCATCGCGGCATACCTCATACACCACCCCAACCAGCAGTTCTTCTTTATTGCGAAGGGCGATACTCACACAATAAGGAGCATTATTATGGATAAAATTGGTGGTTCCGTCCAGCGGATCTACCAGCCAGCAATAGTTTTCCGTAGTCAGGCTGCCCGAACCTTCTTCGGCAATGAATCCTGCTTCGGGAAGCAATTCCCGAAGTTGGGCCACAATACGGCGTTCCGATTCCTTATCTACATACGACACATAGTCGTGAGCATTTTTCTTCTCTACCTTGCTACGGTCAAAACCGCTACGCTCATTACGAAGAAAAGCACCCGCCCGGAGTGCTATTTCACGTACATTCAACGTTATCTTCTCTAAATCCAACATTATATTCTTATTTTTGTTCCGCATCCAGCGTTCCAAACTTATAAACACCTTTACGGATTACATTTCCATTCTTGTCAGTCTCCACAAAAGCGCCGTGTTTCTTCCCTTGTTTGAAAAATCCGTCATAGCGTACTCCGTTCTTATCTTCAAGCACACCTTTGCCGTCTTCCTTTCCTTTTACGAAATGCCCCTTGTATTTGGTTCCGTCAGCCGTGCGCAGAGTGCCTTCACCGTCGGCCATGTTGTTTTTCCATTCACCTTCATAGTCATCGCCGTTCGCCCAAATATAGTGTCCTTTACCGCTGCGCTGGTTATTCACCCACTGCCCTTCATACACAGCACCGTTGGCCCATGTAAAGGTTCCGGTCCCATGCTGCTCGCCGTTCTTGAACTGCCCTACATACTTGTCGCCATTCTTATGTATATAAATACCCTGCCCGGTACGTTCACCGTTCACGTAGTCACCTTCGTAACGGTCACCGCTATGAAAGTAATAAATGCCTTTACCGTGCTGCACGTCATCCTTCCAGTCACCCACATACTTGTCACCGTTGACATAGTAAAACGTCCCCTTTCCGTCACGTGCGTCATCTTTCCACTCGCCTTCATATTTTGACTGGTCGGGCCATACCATAACACCCTGTCCGTTTTTCTTGTCTTCTTTCCATTCGCCCTCATATTTGGCTCCTGCTTTCCAGGTATAAGTACCCTTTCCGCTACGTTTGTCCTGAAACCAGTTACCTATATAAACATCTCCGTTATAATAATACATAGTGCCTTCACCCTGCTGATAGTCGGCAAACCACATACCCTCATACCGGTTGTTATTCATAAAATAATAGGTTCCGCTGCCGTGTTGCTGGTCCTGGAACCATTGCCCCACATACTTTTCTCCATCGTGAAACGTATATGTCCCGTTCCCCTCGCGTTTACCTTTTATATATTCCCCTTCGTAGGTATTTCCGTTCTTGTAGATTGTTTTTCCTTTACCGTTTGGTTTTCTGCCTTTCAGTTCTCCGGTATATTCGCCCCCGTCTTTAAAAGTATAATTCCCGATTTTTATCTGGGCGGTGGCCAATGTACTGACCGATGCCAAAAGCAATAATATATATACGTATTTCTTCATTGGTTCGTTACTTATAATAGATAAGATTATGCCAAAGATACGATTTTCTATCTTTGGACATGATAGGTTATTACACTTTTTTACCCGCAATGACCTCTATTAAGTTTTCTTTGCAGAAATACTTTTGAGCCAATATGCGTATTTCTTCTCTGGTGATTCCCCGAATGGCATCCAGCGAACGGATAAAGAAGCGTTCGTCCAGCCCTGCCGTTTCTATATAAATCCAGGCATCAGACAAAGAAAAAGGTCCCTCGTACGACCGGCATAAATCGCCCAGCATATAGTTCTTCACCATTTCCAATTCTTCTTGAGGAACGAGATCATTACACAATTTGTCCATCTCCCGATAAACTTCTGTTATGATAGAATCCACATATTCATTGGCCGCCTCGGTACTGACAGTCAGTATTCCCGTTCCCGGATAGGACACAATGCCTGCGCCGATACCGTATGTATATCCCTTGTCTTCACGGATATTGGACATCAGACGGCTCCCGAAATACCCTCCGAACAAAGTGACCATGACACGTGCCTTCAAAAAGTCCGGATGATGACGGTCCATTACGAAACATCCCATTTTCAAGGAACTTTGAAGTGCATCCTCACGTTCTATAAAGATACGCTTTTCTTTGGTGGTAACCGGAGGAACAAGCATTGTCTTTGCTTTTTCCGTCACTTCCCCCCATTGTCCACTTCCCAAGTTATCTTCTATACAACGGATAATTTCCGATGTGACCTTTCCCGAAATATATACCGAACAATTGCCCGAATGATAATATTTCCGATAAAACGAACGGAGCACCTCCGGGGTAATCCGGTCATAATCCTCCGCTACCGCATAGCGCCCGAAAGGATGCTCCGGACCGAACAAGGCTGTATTCAGCTGCTTTCGGGCAATCATTTCCACCCGGGTGCTGTTCACCAGGAATTGCTGTTTGTTCGTATCGGCCACCACGGAAAGTTCCTTTGCCGGAAACGTAGGAGCCTTTATCATCTCGGATATGACGGCCAGCGTGCGGGCAAAATATTTATTCAGAGAGTAAAGTGTTATGAATCCATAGTTCACGGAAGAAGATAACTCCAGCCAGGCTCCATAATAATCCAATCGCTCCGCAATCTGTGAAGACGTTAAATTCCCAGCTCCCTCACGCAGCATCCTGTTGGCAAACATAGCCTGCAACGGCTGTTCCTGATTCCATTGTCCGCCTCCTATCAGAAGATCGAAACGTACAACATCCTCGGTTCCCGCATGAATGATATTCAAAGGCATCCCGTTCTTCATCGTCCTCCTGTCGGGACGGGTTATACTGAATTCGCTTAGTTGGCGGATTGGCGGTGGGGTGGTTCTGTCCAGCATTTACTCCCCCTCCCTTTGTTTTAAAAATGCTTCGGCACGTGCCAGATCCTGAGGCGTATCAATGCCTATTGTCTCCACTTCACTGATTCCCACCTTAATAGTATAACCATTTTCCAGCCAACGAAGCTGCTCCAACGATTCAGCCAGCTCCAGCGAAGATTGTGGAAGCGAAGTTATTTCTTTCAGTACATCGGCCCGATAAGCATACAGACCGATATGTTTATAGTAAGTATGCCCTTTCAGCCAGCCTTCCTTCTCCACATTACGCTGGAAAGGAATGATGGAACGGCTGAAATACAAAGCATTCATATTCTTACCGACTACTACTTTGGGAGAGTTTACATTTTCCAAGGCTTCAAGCCCGTCATCCGGGATGAAAGGTTTCACTAAAGTCGCAATCTGTGTGGCAGGATCTTCAAAGCAAGCTTTCACGGCTTCAAGCTGTGATTTTTGAATAAAAGGTTCATCACCCTGGATATTTACAACCACATCATATCCTCGTCCTACTTTGGTATACGCTTCATAGCAACGGTCTGTGCCGCTTTTATGGTGAACGGAGGTCATGACCACTTTTCCGCCAAAAGCTTTTACAGCGGATTCAATGCGTTCATCGTCCGTCGCTACATATGCTTCATCCAATATGCCGGACACTTGTTCATAGACTCTCTGAATCACAGGCTTGCCTCCCAAGACGGCCAGAGGTTTGGCAGGAAAACGTGTAGAGGCATATCTTGCAGGAATAATTCCAATAAATTTCATGGTAGCATTTCTTTTATATATTCATGCAAAAGTAACAAAAACATTTCATACATTTGCACCATTAATGCAATAAATGTTATGGACGAACACCATTGTTTGCTTTGTATGGGCTCTAATACCAACCGTTACGCGCAACTCTCGGTTGCACGGGAAGCATTGCGCACCACGTTTCCCGACATTCATTTCGGCGAGATGATGGAAACGGAAGCTGTTGGCAGCGGCTTTCACTCCCCTTTCAGCAATCAACTGGCAAAATTCAGCACTACGCTTTCACCCGATTCCGTTCGTGATTTGTTTAAAGAATTGGAACGACGCAGCGGACGGATTCCCGAAGACAAGGCTCAAGGGGTGGTAAAACTGGATATTGACCTGCTGGTCTTTGACAATAAGATATTGAAACCGGAAGATATGGAAAGAGAATATATCCGCCGTGGAATGTCTGTGCTCTTTTAGAGCTTATACCTTATTATATACTAATCATTATCACCTTGTGATACCCCGCCTCCATCCCCCCTATGGCAAACGATAGTGTTACTGAGAGGCCCAACCTGACAGGTGGGAAAACAGCTAAGTATTTTCATTGGCAGACCTAAGGCTTTCTACCAAGAAGGCTAAGGCTTTCCGGCCGTTCTATTTCTATCTCCATAGGCTTTGGAGTTATCTCCATAACCTTTGGAGTTATCTCCGCAGCCTTTGGAGTTAACTCCAAAGCCTATGGAGATAGAACACAACAGAAAGAAAAGCCTTAACCTGCCTCAAAAAAGAGATTAGCTTTCCTTGAAAAAAACATTTCATAAGAACAGAAAGCACATTTTTTATCTCATCTGTTTGTTGTTTCCAATGATTCCTTATACATTTGCGTTTACTAACAATCCTGTTAAACAAGACTGCTAATCCCGAACTACCTTTATTTATATACAGGGAGATTCTGACCAATGAATGCGGAAAAGAAGCAAGGATCAATACCAAGCTACGTTGCAACTGGACCAAGTGGTATGGGACGGTGGTAACATCCGGGCACGGAAAGAGGTAACCCGTGCCACATCCGAAGTAGACAAACAGAAACTGGAAGTGGACATGTATGCCATCAACGAACGGGTAACCCCAACTTTTTTTTGGCATCCTGTTATTGAAAGAGCAATTGAAGCAAAACCAGCTTATGCAGGAAGAATTACAAAGGAATTATGACAATGTTGCAGCGTATGTAAAGAATGGCATTGCCAATCAAGCCGATTTGGATGCTGTAAAAGTGGAACAATTGAACAACATACAGCAACGTCATACTCTAGAAGCTACCTATCGTGCTTACGGCAAGATGTTGAGTCTTGGGCCGCAAACTTCGAAATCAAAAATATGAATCTCAGCATAGTGGATAATGACCGCAGCCCCTATTCTACCCGATTAGTACAGAAAGTGGAAGCTTCCGAATATTTTCATCTGATAGATGTATCAAACAACTATCAGGAAGCGATGCAATGCATTGAAAAAGGAGATGCCGACCTCATTTTGGAAATCCCGCCACACTTTGAACGCGATTTGCTGAAAACCGGCGTAGCAAAAGTACTGGTTTCAGCCAACACCGTAAATGGGACGAAAGGAACGTTGGGAAGTTCCTACCTCAGTAATATAGTGAATGCCTATGCCACTGAAATCCGGATTTCCCATTCCGGCTCTATTTCTCCCTCCCCGGTGATAAAAATAGATACCCAAGGACGTTTCAACCTCTATCTGGATTATAAGGTATTTATGGTTCCGGCACTGATGGCGCAATTGTTGATGATGTTATGCGGATTTCTGCCAGCTCTTAATATTGTGAGTGAAAAAGAATTCGGAACCATCGAACAAATCAATGTGACTCCTGTAAGCAAGTTCACTTTCATTCTGGCCAAGCTGATTCCTTACTGGGTAGCCGGCATGCTGATCCTCACAATCAGTATCATTCTGGCATGGTTAGTCTATGGTCTGGTTCCGGCCGGTCATTTATGGCTGCTTCATTTCTTCGCATTGCTGTTCATTATCGTCATTTCGGGTATGGGACTGGTAGTTTCCAACTATTCCCGAACCATGCAGCAGGCCATGTTTGTCATGTTTTTCTTTGTGATTATCATCATGCTGATGAGCGGATTATTCACCCCCATCAACAGTATGCCCGAGTGGGCTCAAGCCATCACCATAGCCAATCCCTTGAAATATTTTATACAAGTGACACGTATGGTCTATTTGAAAGGAAGCGGATTCGATGACTTGATCATGCAATTTATTGCCTTGCTTTTTATGGCTATCATGTTGAACGGTTGGGCCGTGTTCAGTTATAAAAAGAACTCATAACAGATAAATCGGAACATTTGCTTGTTTATCATTGTTAATATCAGTAGCTTAGCAGCCTATTGCTAACCTGATTTTAATTATCTAAAAGAAAAAGTTATGAAATTCTTTATTGACACAGCTAATCTGGAACAAATTCGCGAAGCAAACGCATTGGGCGTACTGGACGGTGTAACTACTAATCCCTCTTTAATGGCTAAAGAAGGTATTAAGGGAGTTGAGAACCAACATAAGCATTACATCGAGATATGTAATATTGTGGATGGAGATGTCAGCGCCGAAGTCATTGCCACCAATTACGAAGGAATGATCAAAGAGGGTGAAGAACTGGCAGCCCTTAATCCACACATTGTAGTAAAAGTTCCTTGTATTGAGGACGGCATCAAAGCTATCAAATATTTCAGCAATAAAGGAATCCGTACCAATTGTACACTGGTTTTCTCTGCCGGACAGGCATTACTTGCGGCAAAGGCGGGGGCTACCTATGTATCTCCGTTTGTCGGCAGACTGGATGATATTTGCAATGACGGTGTAGGACTGGTTGCACAAATTGTAGAATTGTACCAAACTTATGACTACAAGACACAAGTTCTTGCCGCCTCCATCCGAAACACCTTACATATATTACAATGTGCGGAAGTGGGAGCAGATGTAGTAACCTGCCCGTTATCCGCCATTAAAGGCCTTCTAAACCATCCATTGACAGATATAGGATTAGAAAAGTTCCTGGCCGATTACAAAAAGGTTAACGGATAATAAAAAGCCTTCTCTCGCCATGAGGGAAGGCTTTTTACAACCATAACACAGAACTAATAATTTTCTGAATGTCGCTTATTATTAGCAAATAGTCGAATGGTGTTGTTTCATTCCAATTAAATTTATTCTTTTACTTTAAATAACATCAAGAATGATAAAAGGACATACCGACATAGACATCTGGAATACCGGCTTTTTCATTAACGCAGATTATTTTTCCGATGATTTCATTATTTATAATAATACGGGAAAAGATCTTACCCGCAAGACTCTTGCCCATCCTTTCTTTCACAACAATTCATATAAAACGACCTATACTTCATTTATACTGTGCCTTTCCGGAACTTCTGAAATAGAAATAGACTCCATCAACTATTCTACTAAAGAGAATACATTACTAATGATGGTGCCTAATCAAATAATTAAATATAATAAAATAAGCGAGGATTACAAAGCACATCTCATCATGATATCTAATAAATATTTTGATACCCGAGATAATTTTTATAAAATGATGTCTCTTTTAATTCCTCTAAAAAATCATCCATGTGTCAATTTGAATATCGCGGAAACAGATTTATTGAAAACATATCATGTATTGCTTTACAAAAAAATCAGTGAAGAAAATAATCTGTTTCGTGATTTTACCATACAATATCTGATACAAGCTACTTTCTACGAAGTATGCCAGCTCCTACTAAAGCATCTGGAAATAAAAAAGAAAAAACTGCCGCATAAAGAAGACATATTCAAACAGTTTTTAAAACTGGTAGAAACCCATCATTATAAAGAAAGAGACATTTCTTTTTATGCTGAGAAACTTTGTCTAACCCCTAAGTATTTATCTTCCATAATCCGGGATGTTAGCGGAGAACTGGCAGGAAACTGGATTGACAATTATGTAATTATTGAAGCAAAAGCCCTACTGATTTCTTCCAACCTTACCATTCAGGAGATTTGCTATAAACTGAATTTTTCTACTCCGTCCTCATTCACCCGTTTCTTTAAACGAATAACCGGTATGTCACCAAGAAAATTCAGAACACTAAAAGTTTTTCCCAACTTAATAGAATAAAAACATATAATATCTTGCCACCTGCCCTTATCTTCATGAATGAAGACAAGTACTTTTCCCACCTCGCCCGGTCTCTATTTGAACTTCAAATATCCTATGCGAGTATATTTTATTCCTTTGTTCTCATAATGAGAAAGAACTTTAGCCGATTTTAAATACAAACTTTCATGGACATTGATTTTTTTTGTATAACAGCTCAACATATCCGGTGACATACTGGAAGCCGCCGCCTTTATAATGAAAGTATAACGGTTGCCATCAGCATCAGCGGCAAGCACACTCTGGTCCACATAATATCCGGTTGTTTTGTATATGTCCAGTTGTAACCTTATCCCTAAGACTTCTAAACGCAAGTCGGATAGTTTTTCTCCCGGCTGACCGATAAAACGACTGCCAGCCGGCAAATGATGTTTTCTGATAACCGTTTCATAATGCACAGTAGCAAAAGCCTTCGCTAACATTGCCAGCTTCTTATCCCTAGGATTTCGGGCCTCAAATTTGTGTGCCAGCCAAAGTACATAGTTAGGATCAATGTAATAAACCTCCGCTAATCTTTTTCCACGATATTTTCCAAATGCGACTATATCCTCGGATATTCCATAATAAGGTTCAAAAAAAGTATTGTCTTTTACTTTCAGCAGGACGTTACAGTTCTGCAAATACTGAAAAGCACGTTCTGCCGCATCATTAAAAGTGACAGCCAGCGATTGAATAAACAAAGGGGAATAAATATTGTCCGGAAATATACGCCATAATGCATAATATGATCGGTAAGGGGTAGAAACACTGATTGCATAATATCCCGCATCTTCTCTACGGCCTTTATTGAAGTTATCTATTTTTTGGAAAACTCTCTCGGCCATAACATTAGTTATCTGATACAGAGTTACATCTCTATCCATAATTACCTCCTATCTTCATAAGGTAAAGATTTTCTTTTTGTAAATATAGTATTTTCTTACGAAACAGCAAGGGTTTTCACTATTTTTACATAAATTATTTTCCACAACACCAAGTAGAGAAAGCACCTTTTATAAAAGGTATATCAATAAAAAAAGTCTGTTTGCTTTTCCTTGCAAACAGACTTTTTTATTGATAAATCTTTCAATTATTCAAATATATTATCCAAACCTCCGGTTTCTTCTACCGAAGTTTCATCTATTAAGGTATCTTTGCAAGGGTCAAAGTCATCAGGAATATTGAATTTCTCATCCTGAGAATATCCCAAGCTCTTGTCTTTATAGACTTTCTGCATATAAAGTCCCCAAATAGGAAGCGCCATAGCAGCCCCCTGCCCGTCTACCATCGTATCAAAATGAATATCACGTTCTTCACCGCCTACCCATACACCGGACACCAATGAGGGAGTGAATCCCATAAACCAACCGTCAGAGTTACGGTTGGTTGTACCTGTCTTCCCCCCCATATCAGCAGTAATGCCATACAGACGGCGTACACGTCCACCGGTACCCTCATTAACGACCGCACGCAACATAACCAGCATTTTGTAAGCACTGGTCTCACTAATCACCTCATCCATTTGCGGAGTGAAATTCGCTAATACATTACCTTCATTATCCTCAATACGGGTTACAAATACTGGTGCTGTACGGATACCTCGGTTTGCGAATGCTGAATAAGCGCTGACCATCTCCCCTACAGAAATTTCACAAGGTCCCAGACAGAGTGATACTACGGGGTCTATCTGTTTGTTCTGCACACCGAATGAATGAATCAGACGAACCAACTGATAAGGATTAAGTTTCCCCATCAAATAAGCCGTTACCCAATTATCCGAATTAGCCAATCCCCATTTGATAGTTACCATTTCTCCATAACGCTTTTTGCTGGCATTACGTGGTGACCATGGACGCCCGTTCTCATCTATCAATGTCTGCTCTACGTGACGCACCTGATCACAGGGAGAGAAACCGTTCTCCATAGCCAAAGTATACACGTAAGGTTTAATAGTAGAACCTACTTGGCGACGCCCCACCATCGCCATATCATATTGGAAATAATTATAGTTAGGACCACCCACATACGCCTTCACATGACCTGTCAAGGGATCCATAGACATAAATCCCGCCCTAAGGAAGAATTTATAATATTTCAAAGAATCCATCGGAGTCATAATGGTATCCTTCTCTCCCTCGTAAGAAAATACAGACATTTCGTATTTAGTATTAAACGCTTTCTTTATTTCCGCTTCCGAGCATCCGGCTTCTTTCATAATACGATAACGATCAGTCTGTTTCATAGCCCTGGTCATGATGGTATTCACCTCCTCCTCTGTCAACTGATTAGTAAACGGAGCTGTTTTCTTTTTCCGTTTTTCCTTGAAGAAACGAGGTTGCAAGTATTGCGCCACATGTTCATAAACAGCCTCTTCCGCATATTTCTGCATGCGTGAATCAATAGTGGTATAGATCTTAAGACCGTCTGTATAAATATTGTAGTTGGTACCGTCTTTCTTCTTGTTTTTAGCACACCACCCGAAAAGCGGATTCGTTTTCCATGCCAATGAATCTTCATAATATTTCTGCATCTGCCATCCGCGATAATCACTTTTCTTCGGCTCCTTGGCTGTCATTACTCCACGCAGATATTCACGGAAGTAAGTTGCCAAACCTTCTTTATGATCCACACGACGATATTTTAAGACGAGAGGCAACGCCTTTAATGAATCAGTTTCCGCATCAGTCAGGTATCCCGCCTTCCGCATCTGGCCAAGCACCACATTACGCCGTCCACGTGAACGTTCATTAAAACGTTTCGGATTATAAAGAGACGGATTCTTACACATACCAACCAAAGTAGCCGCTTCCTCAATGCTCAAATCTTTCGGTTCTTTCGAGAAGTAAGTATTGGCAGCTGTTTTGATACCTACTGCATTATTCAAGAAATCGAACTTATTAAGATACATAGTCAGAATCTCTTCCTTTGTATAATAGCGTTCCAACTGAACAGCTATTACCCATTCAATGGGCTTCTGCAACAGACGTTCCATCACATTATCTGCCGTAGGTGAATAGAATTGTTTTGCCAACTGCTGGGTTATGGTACTACCCCCACCGGCATTCTTCTGCATCATCACTCCCCGTTTCACCAAAGCACGGACAAACGCACGGGCATCAATGCCGGAATGTTCTGCAAAACGTTCATCTTCGGTAGCAATCAGCGCACGAATCAGATTCGATGAAAGCTGGTCATAACCTACAAAAACACGATTCTCCTTACTAAGTGACCAAGTACCCAGCATCTTGCCGTCATCGGATATAATCTCGGTTGCAAACTTTAAATTCGGATTTTCCAATTCCTCAATAGGCGGTACATATCCAATCCATCCTTTCGCTATTGCGGTGAATATAAGCGCTATAACTAACAGTACGCCGACTACAAGAGCCCAAAGCACGTATATAAATTTCTTCCTCATGACATTTTCTAGTAATTAACGGTACAAAAGTAAGGAAAAACTTTGAGATAGAATGTGTTTCTAACAAAGTTCAACGAAATATCTTTTAATTCTTCGCTCATTTATTTTTTTTTCATACCTTTACACTCCGTATAAATTGTAATTATAAATACAAGCCAATATGGAAAATAGAAGTTTAGTTACTATTGCCGAACACTCGAAAGAGAAAATCCTCTACCTTTTGGAGATGGCAAAAGAGTTTGAAAAGAAGCCTAACCGTAAAATCTTGGACGGCAAAGTTGTTGCCACCCTTTTCTTTGAGCCCTCCACCCGTACACGACTCAGTTTTGAAACCGCAGCAAACAGACTGGGAGCCCGCGTTATCGGATTTACCGATCCCAAAGTAACCAGTTCTTCAAAAGGAGAAACATTGAAAGATACCATCATGATGGTAAGCAATTACGCTGACATCATCGTAATGCGCCATTTTCTGGAAGGTGCCGCAAGATATGCCAGCGAAGTCGCCCCGGTGCCCATTGTCAATGCCGGAGACGGAGCCAACCAACATCCGTCACAAACCATGCTAGACCTCTACTCCATATACAAAACACAGGGAACGCTTGAAAATTTAAACATCTATCTAGTAGGCGACTTGAAATACGGACGAACTGTTCATTCTTTGCTGATGGCTATGCGTCATTTCAACCCCACTTTCCATTTCATCGCTCCGGAAGAGTTGAAAATGCCTGAAGAATATAAAATCTACTGCAAGGAGCACCATATTAAATACAAAGAGTACACAGACTTTAACGAAGAAACCATTGCTGACGCCGACATTCTTTACATGACCCGTGTACAACGCGAACGTTTCACCGACCTGATGGAATATGAACGTGTGAAAGATGTATATATATTAAGGAATAAGATGCTGGAGCATACCCGCCCCAATCTGCGTATCCTGCACCCTCTGCCCCGCGTCAACGAAATAGCTTACGATGTGGATGAGAATCCGAAAGCTTACTATTTCCAGCAGGCACAAAACGGACTTTATGCGCGCCAGGCCATCCTTTGTGATGTATTGGGCATAACCTTGAATGATGTTATAGAAGATGCAAAAAAGTAAAAACAAAAATGAAGATGAGCGATAATAAACAAGCATTGCAGGTAGCCGCTTTGAAAAACGGCACTGTTATAGACCATATACCTTCCGATAAATTGTTTACTGTAGTCGCCCTATTGGGCTTGCAGGATTCTGACTCTAACATAACCATCGGAAACAACTTCGAGAGCAAAAAATTAGGTAAAAAAGGAATTATAAAAGTGGCCGACCGCTTTTTTACTGATGAGGAAATAAGCCGCCTTTCCGTAGTAGCCCCGAATGTAAAACTGAACATTATCCGTGACTATGAGGTGGTAGAGAAGAAACAAGTCCTGATGCCTGAGGAATTACGTGGCATCGTAAAGTGCGCCAATCCCAAATGTATCACCAACAATGAGCCAATGACCACCCTGTTTCATGTAATTGACAAAGAACATGGAATCTTGAAATGTCATTACTGCGAAAAGGAACAAAGTAAAGAAGGTATCAAACTACTGTAATGAATATGAAACAAGACTGGAAACCGGGAACTATGATTTACCCTCTTCCGGCCCTACTGGTAAGTTGCGGAAGTACGGAAGAAGAATATAACATTATCACAGTGGCATGGGCAGGTACTATTTGTACCAACCCCGCCATGTGTTATATATCCGTGCGTCCGGAACGCCATTCCTACCCCATTCTAAAACGGAATATGGAATTCGTCATCAACCTTACTACCAAAAGCATGGCATTCGCTACCGACTGGTGCGGAGTGCGTTCGGGCAAAGATTATAATAAATTTGAAGAAATGAAGCTGACCCCGGGAAAAGCAAAAATAGTCAGTGCTCCCATCATCGAAGAATCCCCGCTCTGTATAGAATGCAGAGTAAAGGAAATCATCTCACTAGGATCTCATGATATGTTCATAGCCGATGTGGTAAATGTAAAAGCCGACGATAAATACCTGAATGCGGAAACAGGAAAATTCGAATTATCCGAAGCTAACCCGTTAGTCTATGTTCATGGCGGATATTTTGAACTAGGACCGAAAATCGGGAAGTTTGGCTGGTCTGTAGAAAAGAACAGATCACAGACCAAGGAAAAATCCTAAAAATATCTCATGAAGAAACTCCTTTTATTAATCGCTTTATTACTTCCTGCCCTGTTCGTTACAGCACAAGGAATAAAGAATGGTCTGAAAGAGGAACCTAAGATCAATGTGGGAATAAAAGGAGGTTTCAACTCTTCCATGTATTTTACCAGTCGGTTAGAACTAGATGGAGAACGAATGGAAGATGTACAAAATAATTATAAAGTAGGCTATTTTGCCGCCATGTTTTTTCGGGTGCACATGAAAAGGCATTTCATCCAACCCGAAATTATGTATAATATTTATAAAGGTGAAATAGCTTTCAATAAAAATCAAAATAAAGAAAACACCCTTCCCGAGCTTGCTAAACTGAACAGCACGATTCACTCTTTGGAGCTACCTATATTATATGGTTATAGTTTTGTAAAAAGCAGGCCTTACGGCATGGCACTTTTTATTGGTCCCAAACTGGAATATGTATGGAAACATAAGACTTCCGAAGAGTTTGAAGGATTTGGATATTCTGGTATAAAAGAAGAATTACACCCCATTAATATAAGTTCTGTTATCGGATTAGGAGTAAATATTGCTAATATATTCTTTGATTTCCGGTATGAAATCGGACTCACCAATATCTCTAAATCAATCATTTATGAAAAAGACACAGATGGAATAATGTCCCAAGAAAAAGGTATCTTCATTAACCGACACCGCAATGTGCTAAGCTTCTCGCTAGGAGTTATTTTCTAAAGTAGGAAGCTTCCTCTAAGTAGATATCATAATGCCACATTTATATCCTTTTCTTTCCTCAAAACGCCCTTATCTTCAACTCTTTCAGCAGCTTCAGACCTTACTACACGACAAAAAGAAAGTCATATATCTTTTTTCCGTAACCTCACCAAATATTTTCCTCTAAATAATTTCCTTATATTCTAAAATTACTTAACTTTGTGAACTCAGAATCGAATATCGCACATAAACTTATTATAAAAAGAAATGAAAAGAGACGATTTGATTTTCGACATTATCGAAAAAGAGCATCAACGCCAGCTCAAAGGTATCGAGCTGATCGCATCCGAAAACTTTGTTAGTGACCAAGTAATGCAAGCCATGGGTTCTTGCCTTACCAACAAGTATGCTGAAGGGTATCCCGGCAAGCGCTACTATGGCGGTTGCGAAGTGGTAGACCAGAGCGAACAAATCGCTATCGACAGACTGAAACAAATATTTGGAGCAGAATGGGCTAATGTACAACCTCACTCCGGAGCACAGGCTAATGCTGCTGTATTTTTGGCCGTTTTGAATCCGGGTGATAAATTTATGGGATTAAATTTGGCCCATGGTGGTCACTTGTCACATGGTTCATTGGTAAACACATCCGGAATTATTTATACTCCGTGTGAATACAACCTGAACAAAGAAACAGGTCGTGTAGATTACGATCAGATGGAAGAAATCGCATTACGTGAAAAACCCAAAATGATTATCGGTGGCGGTTCTGCATATTCTCGCGAGTGGGACTACAAACGTATGCGTGAAATCGCAGATAAAGTGGGAGCCATCCTGATGATTGATATGGCCCACCCTGCCGGACTGATTGCTGCCGGACTGTTGGACAACCCGGTTAAATATGCTCATATCGTCACTTCAACAACCCATAAAACCCTTCGTGGCCCTCGTGGCGGTGTCATCATGATGGGTAAAGACTTCCCTAACCCATGGGGCAAGAAAACTCCAAAAGGTGAAATCAAGATGATGTCACAACTTTTGGATTCTGCTGTATTCCCTGGTATACAAGGTGGCCCGTTGGAACATGTCATCGCAGCCAAAGCTGTTGCATTCGGTGAATGTTTACAGCCGGAATACAAAGAATATCAAACACAAGTAAAAAAGAATGCAGCCGTATTGGCACAGGCTTTGATTGACCGTGGCTTTACGATCGTTTCCGGTGGTACAGACAACCACTCCATGCTGGTAGACCTGCGTACCAAATACCCTGATCTGACAGGCAAAGTAGCAGAAAAAGCATTGGTTGCTGCTGATATCACTGTAAACAAGAACATGGTCCCATTTGACAGCCGTTCTGCTTTCCAAACTTCAGGTATCCGTTTGGGAACTCCCGCTATCACAACTCGCGGAGCAAAAGAAGACTTGATGTTGGAAATCGCCGAAATGATTGAGACAGTTCTTTCAAACGTAGACAATGAAGAAGTAATTGCACAAGTTCGTGCACGCGTAAACGAAACAATGAAGAAATATCCTATTTTCGCTTACTAATCAACGACTTCTATCAATATACTCATAAAAGACTTTGGAGTTTTTGAAAAAGCTTTATCCTTCTTCAAGAACTTCAAAGTTTTTTATAAAACATCCAGACCATTTAAAAAGAGTAATAGAAAAGTATTTTTATCAGCATTCCCCACAGAAATCAGTATAAATTTCTACCTTTGCAGACAATTTATCCGTTAATGACGAATGAAAGGAACTAAGAATCTGACTCAAGGCCCTATCCTAAAGCAATTGTTTACTTTGGCAATGCCCATTATGGCTACTTCATTCATACAAATGGCATATAGTCTGACCGACATGGCTTGGGTAGGAAGAATAGGAAGTGAGGCAATAGCCGCCGTAGGTTCGGTAGGAATTCTTACATGGATGTCCACATCTATCTCTCTTCTGAACAAAGTAGGTTCGGAAGTCAGCGTAGGACAAGCCATCGGGGCACAAAACGAGCAAGCTGCCCGTGCATTCGCATCACATAATCTTACCTTGTCCTTACTTATATCATTGAGCTGGGGAGCATTGTTATTTATCTTTGCCACCCCTATTATCAGTATCTATGAACTAGAACCTCATATAGCCAAGATGGCTGTGGAATATCTACGGATTATAGCAACCGCCTTTCCATTCGTCTTTTTATCAGCTGCCTTTACAGGGATATTCAATGCCGCCGGACGAAGCAAAATACCTTTTTCCATTAACGGTATCGGACTGATTACAAATATAATACTGGATCCTATCTTTATCTTTGGTTTAAGCTGGGGAACTACGGGAGCAGCAATTGCCACTTGGCTGGCCGAAGCTACGGTATGCATACTGTTTATCTATCAATTGAAACAAAAGAAAATATTATGGGATGATTTTCGGTTATTTACTAAACTGAAAAAACAATATACACGCCACATTTTGAAAATAGGATTACCAGTAGCGGCACTCAATACATTATTCGCTTTCGTCAATATGTTTCTCGGAAGAACCGCCACAGAACAAGGTGGTCATTTAGGGCTGATGGCACTCACCACCGGAGGACAAATCGAAGCTATCACCTGGAACACCTCCCAAGGTTTTTCTACAGCTCTCAGTGCCTTTGTAGCTCAGAATTATGCAGCGCGGCAAATCTCCCGTGTGCTGAAAGCCTATCGCACCACTTTATGGATGACATTTATATTCGGATCTTTCTGCACATTCCTTTTTATATGTTATGGAAACGAAATATTTTCTATCTTTGTTCCTGAAAAAGCAGCTTACGAAACCGGCGGTGTCTTTCTACGTATTGACGGATACTCGCAACTATTTATGATGCTGGAAATTACCATACAGGGCGTATTTTATGGGATGGGGCGCACCATGCCTCCTGCCGTAATCAGCGTCACCTGTAACTATCTGCGCATCCCGATGGCACTGTTGTTTGTATCATGGGGCTGGGGTTTGCCGGGTATTTGGTGGAGCATAAGCATCACTAGCACTATGAAAGGAATTATTTGTCTGATCTGGTTTATGCTTATCAAGAAGAAAGCTTTAAATTATCAGGCCGTTTAATGAACAATTTTTGCATTAAGTCATTAATATATTAAAATGAACATGATTATGAAAAAGACTAAAATTATGGCTTTATTACTGAGTGCTACATTAGTATTCAGTGGATGTGGTAACATGAATAATACCGCTAAAGGCGGTCTGATCGGCGGCGGCGGCGGTGCAGCATTGGGAGCAATTATCGGCGGAATAGCCGGACATGGTAAAGGTGCGGCTATTGGTGCGGCAGTAGGTGCGGCAGTAGGTACAGGTGCCGGTGTGTTAATTGGGAAAAAAATGGATAAAGCAGCAGAAGAAGCTGCTCAAATCCAAGGAGCACAGGTAGAACAAGTAACAGATAACAATGGCCTTCAGGCTGTAAAAGTTACTTTTGATTCCGGTATTCTCTTCAATACAGGAAATGCAGCCTTGAGTGCACAAGCGAAATCAGCCTTGAGCAAGTTTGCAAACAACGTATTGAACCAGAACAGAGATATGGATGTATCCATTTATGGATATACAGACAACCAGGGCTGGAGAAACAGTACAGCTGAACAAAGTATCCAAAAAAACCTCAATCTGTCACAAGAACGCGCTCAAAGTGTGGCTAGTTATCTGTTGGGTTGCGGTGTAAGTAATTCCCAGATCAAGTCCGTAGAAGGCTTGGGTCAAGCAGATCCGATAGGTAATAATGACACAGCCGAGGGACGCCAGCAGAACCGTCGTGTAGAAGTATATATGTATGCCAGCCAACAGATGATTCAGCAAGCGGAAGCAGGAACACTGAAATGATATCAATGACGTTATTGTAGAGCGTATCCAATACGCCCGAACCAACGGTCACAACATTGGAATAACATATAAAATAAACCAATTTCGGACAGGTTATTTCTGCCCGAAATTGCTTTTAATACACAAGCATGAAAAAAAAGATTTTAAAATTCATCCGCAATCTGCTGCTTTTTTTCTTTGGTTCTTCCATTCTCGCAGTTATCGTTTTACGATTTATTCCGGTTTACTTTACCCCGTTGATGTTTATCCGTACTACCCAGCAAATCATTCATGGAGAAGATATAAAGTGGAAACACTCTTGGCTACCTAAAGAAAACATATCCCCTCATCTGTCTATGGCTGTTATTGCCTCTGAAGACAATCGCTTTGCCGAGCATAATGGTTTTGACTTCAAAGAAATAGAGAAAGCCTTAAAAGAAAACAAGAACCGAAAACGCCCTCGAGGTGCCAGTACTATCAGCCAACAGACAGCCAAAAACATTTTCTTGTGGCCTGCTTCTTCTTGGATCAGGAAAGGACTTGAAGTGTATTTCACCACCTTGATAGAACTATTTTGGAACAAGGAACGGATTATGGAAGTCTATCTGAACTCTATAGAAATGGGAAATGGTATCTATGGTGCCGAAGCAGTAGCTCGTGAACACTTTCACAAGAATGCCAGCAAACTGACACCGGAAGAATGCGCACTAATTGCAGCCAGCCTTCCCAATCCTCGCAAATTCAATTCAAGCAGACCTGGCAACTACATGCTTAAAAGACAAAAGAAGATACTTTATCTTATGAAATGCGTCCCTACATTTCCGCCCAAACAAGATACGTCCTCTACGGTTTCAAAGAAGAAAAAGAAATAACCCGCACCCCCGTGTGGGCTTTCTTATTTTTAGAGTATTCAAAGAGAGTCTGAGAATCTAGAATAACTTTCTTCATGACCGATGAAGCATGAAGCAAATGCAATTTACCATCCACCCAACAAGCAAATCCTGTATGCACCACATCCAGCCCTTTTATATTGGTAGTAATCGCTATGATATCCCCATTCTTTATGTCCAACTCCTCAGAAGAAACGTTCAGACTTGTTTTAGGAATATAAGAAACAGGAACATTTTTCCATTTTCTCTCTATTTCAATCATCTGGGATATCATGGAAGGATTATTTTTCAACCGGTGATAATTGTCAGAGTGTGTGGACATAAAATCCAAATTCAAGATTTGTGATACAGCAAGCCCTAATTCCCCTGTACGTTCATGTACAATTCCTTTCTGTTCGTTATCCTTAATCCAATCACTGAAGTAATGTAAACGCGAGACATAACCGGCTTGTTTTCCATTCCGATAGCGGATACACAGCAACGCTTTTTTGTAACTTTCAAAGTCACTTTTCCCATACTTGTCAGCGAGACTCAATGCAAGTACTGTTTCAACTAATGTGGTACAATCCACCTTATCCAAATGAACAACTAATCTCTCTTCATCTGTCCCATCCAATGTATTCGCTACGTATGGAACCCCTAATAGATTTTGGGCAAAAAACAATATCCTACAGCTATCGGCCGGCAACCGGGCAGCTTTTTGAAGCAGACTCTCGACTTTTATACTGTCATTTTCTGATGCTGAAACGATACAAGGCATTATTCCTAAAATCATTCCCAGCAACCACGGATACAGCTTTCTCATATATTTTTTCTTATCTACCTGTTTTTTCTGCATGGCAACAAAGATAACACATAACTGAATGAATGCAAATTTTAAAAGAATGAAAAGATAAAAACATCCGCCATGACAAATTCAACACTTGCCATAGCGGATAAAAAAAGCTATATAGCACCTTTAAATCATGCAGTAAACTCTGTTCTTTCCAAATAAGCTATAACATCACCTTTATTAACTACAGCTCCTTGTTGGGCGCAAACTTCTACAATACGTCCTGTAAAATTAGCAAAAATCTTTTCATACTCTCCCCACGGAGTGGAAATATAACAGAACACTTCATCATGCTGGTATTTCCGTCCGACAAACGGTGCCATAGAAGGACCTTCCACGGAAACTTCCCATAAAATCTGCCCCTTATCCGGTGCAATAATAGGATCTGCCTTAGCACGCTTATATTTTCGGATCGTTTCCTCATCGAAGCCACTTTTTACCATAGCCGCATCCTGAGCACGTTGTAAATCATCCATAAAACGTTTCTTGGCTACACCCGATTTATAATCACGGTATTGCCGGTCATGCATAGCCAGTTCAAACAACTCTTCCTCATCCTCACCATATTCCCATCCATTATCATCCATCTCCTTACGGTACTTGTCCAGCTCATCAGGATAGTTCACCTGAGGATCTTCATCAGTGAATTCGTAGCCTTTACTTTTCGCCAGTTCGATTATTTCAGGAGCCAACGCACCCGGCAATTTTCCACTTTTTCCCAAAATCATATCCCATGTATGGTTATCAATCATCGTCCATCTCTCCTCTCCCTTCACCAATTGCATAACATTCATCAAAGCCACATTCTTCACATATTGGCTAAACGGTGTTACTAAAGGTGGATATCCCAATTTCGGCCATACGTATTCCACTTCTTCAAACAGCATCACTACCAAATCATCCAAACTCATAGGTTCCTTTCCCTGTCCTTTCAGAATCAGATTGATGCCCGAATGCACCCCTTTCAGATCGGCCATCATTGAACCCATCATGCCACCGGGAAGTCCACATCCCAGCAGCAAGGAAGACATATGTTTGTTGGTAGGATCAATAAAATATCCCAAAAAATCATCAATAAATTCCTGCGTCATGCTACGCGCTTTCATATAAGCCTTCATATTGATTTCAGGTACCTGAAAACCTGCATTTTTCAACATAGCCTGTACAGAAATTACGTCAGGATGCACTTTTCCCCATGACAACGGCTCCATAGCGACATCAATGATATCCGCACCATTCTCACAAACTTCCAAAATAGATGCCATAGATAACCCAGGACCGGAATGTCCATGATATTGTACAATGACTTCAGGATGTTTATCTTTGATATTTCTCACCAACTGCCCCAACATTTCAGGACGGCCGATACCTGCCATATCTTTCAAACAGATTTCGGGTGCCCCCGCTTCTATTAACTGGTCGGCAATATAAGAATAATAATCCACCGTATGTACAGGAGAATAAGTGATGCAAAGAGTGGCTTGAGGAATCATTCCCGCTTCTTTAGCATATTTTATGGAAGGAATAATATTACGAACTTCATTCAAACCACAAAAAATACGAGTAATATCCACTCCTTGCGCATGTTTTACCCTATACATCAACCGACGTACATCAGCTGGAACAGGATACATTCGCAATGCATTTAAACCACGGTCCAACATATGCGTCTGAATACCCGCCTCACGTAAAGGCTTGGTAAATGTACGCACTGCCTTGTTAGGATTCTCACCATATAGCAAGTTCACTTGTTCAAAAGCACCTCCATTAGTTTCGACTCGGGCAAAACACCCCATTTCAACGATTAGAGGAGCAATTTTGGCTAACTGATCAGCTCTGGGCTGGTACTTCCCTGATGACTGCCACATATCGCGGTAGACCAAACTGAATTTGATTTCTTTTTTCATAATTATTACTTGATTTAAAGGTGTCTTGTCCTTTTGCAAATATAACAAATGAATAAAAATAAAGTTAATATTCGAAGCTGTTTTTTAGCTTCCAAAAACATGTTTAATATCATATTGTAAACCAACAAAAACAAAAAAGGCAGAGCAAAAGATTTTCACTCTACCTTTTTGATAATTTTCCCCCTTGGATTATACAAAATCACGGAGCTGTCCCTGCAAGCGTTGTCTGGTAAAAAAAATTCTGCTTTTTACAGTACCCAACGGCAATCCCAGCTTTTCGGCAATCTCACGATATTTAAATCCCGACACATGCATAGCGAATGGAATACGGTATTCTTTAGGAAGCAAACCGACTATACGATGTATTTCTTTCATGTCATAAGCTCCCTCGGTACTATCAAAGCCGGAATCCTGAGGCATACTTAAATGGTAGAGATTGTCTGTATGGTCCACAAATGTCTGGTCACGCACGATTTTCCTATAATTGTTTATAAAGATGTTACGCATAATGGTATACATCCATCCCTTAAAGTTTGTATCGGGGATATACTTGTCTTCATTATCCAGCGCTTTCAATGAAGTTTCTTGTAGCAGGTCATTAGCCTCCTCACGGTCGGCTGTGAGTTTGTATGCAAACCGAAGTAATTCTTCTTGCACACCCAGCAGGTTCTTTTTAAAACTAACGCTATTCATAAGTCTTTCAGTTTAGGTTCATATTCTTTTTCCATGCTCTCGGTAATGCAAGGATAGCGCATTTTAAATAGGTGTCAAAGAAAAAACTATCAAAATAGGGGGTAAAAACCGTCATTTATCAGTTTTTACCCCCTGTTTTGATAGTTTTCAGGTGCTATTTAGCGTTGTTCCCCCTTTAAAATTGGTAAACAGATACTATATTTAACAGCTAAAATACGCGCCAAAAACACAGTACTACCTCCTATTATCTGGCAAATAAAGGCTTCCAGACCAAACAGATCACATATCCAATAGGCCAATCCCCCCACCACACAGGCCATTGCATAAATTTCTTTACGAAAAATAAGCGGAATTTCATTAATAAAAACATCGCGGAGCACACCACCTGCGGCCCCAGTGATACTACCCATGATTATAGCTACCCAAAAAGGATATCCGAGAGCAATACTTTTGCCTACTCCCACTACTGTAAATAGTGCCAGACCGATGCTGTCGAACAGGAAAAAAGTGTTATGCATATGAATCAGATACTTGCCGAAAGCAATTACCCAAAACAATGCAAGTCCTGTACATATTAAATATATAGGGTCGGTCATCCAACCCGGAGTCACATCTAGAAGCACATCACGGATAGTACCTCCTCCGATAGCCGTTGCCAAACCCACTACATATGCACCAAACCAGTCAAACTGTTTGGCAGACGCCAATCTGATACCACTGATGGCAAAGGCAAACGTGCCTATAAAATCTAAAACTTGAACAAATGTTAGCATAATGGTTGTTATTTGTCTGCAAAGTAACGAATAAATTCGATAAGAAAATGTATTTTTGTGTTCAGAAAATAGCTTAAAATAAGATGAAAGTAACAATTATCGCAGGTGCACGTCCCAATTTCATGAAAATTGCCCCATTAATGCGTGCTATCAAGGCTGCAAAGGCAGCAGGAAAAAATATCACTGCCCGTCTGGTCTACACAGGTTCGGACGAAGATAAAAGTTTGGAACCTTCTCTGTTTACAGACCTGGATATGCCGCGTCCTGATGTATATCTGCATGTAGATAATACAGATTTTTTCCAGCAAATGGCAGGTATATTGGTAGCTTTCGCCCGCGAACTGGAACAGCATCCTGCACAGGTAGTACTTGTAGTGGATGACCTGACTCCTACTATGGCGTGCTCTATCGTAGCTAAAAAGAAAGGGATAAAAGTCGCTCATCTAGTGGCCGGAACCCGCTCTTTCGATATGGATATGCCAAAGGAAGTGAACAGCATGATAACAGATGGCTTGTCCGATTATCTGTTCACGGCCGGAATGGTAGCCAACCGCAATCTGAATCAAACAGGAACCGAACAGGCACATGTACATTTTGTAGGAAACATCCTGATTGATACGCTGCGTTATAACCGTACCCGTTTACAGCGCCCGGTAGCGTTCTCCATTATGGGACTGAAAGAAAAAGAATACCTCTTGCTAACATTGAACAAGCATTCATTGCTAAACAAGGACACAACACTGAAAGCCATCTTCCACACTATACTGGAAAAAACAGACAAGCCGATCGTGGCGCCGCTCCATACATATGTAAAAAACAAGCTGTCTGCTTTAGGAATTACTTCCGAAAGGTTATATATATTACCACCGCAACCTTATTTGTCATTCGGATATTTAGTGAACCATGCCTGGGGTATCATTACAGATTCGGGCAATGTAGCGGAAGAAGCTACTTTTTTAGGAATCCCCTGCATGACATTAAGCACGTATGCAGAACATCCCGAAACAGTGACAATCGGCACAAACCGGCTGGTGGGGGAAAACTCTGAAATCCTGGCAGACGCCCTTGACATTCTGAATAAAGGAGAATGGCAGAAGGGACATTTGCCGGAACGCTGGGACGGACACGCAGCAGAAAGAATTGTGCAAACATTGCTGGGTGAACATAAATAAAATGGAGCACCAATAAAAACACGGATGCCGCAGAATTTGATATTCTGCGGCATCCGTGTTTTTATTGGTGCTCCATCGATATCGCTTACACTCTCCTTTCTTACCAAGTATAATTCAAACCAAAACTAAGCAATTCCTGCAACTGGAAATAACTCTTGTTATCTTCTGTCAGTGTCACACCGTCATCATAACGCGCATGAACAAACAACTTAGTAGACAAATAACGGTTCAACACAAAATTAAATGTATTTTCCCAACTGGCAATTACGGTGTCATAAGTTGTAAAGTACTCCAATTTAGACTCCCACACAATACTGGGGATAATTGTCCAAGTCAGATTACCTGTAAATTTCGAACCGAAGAGATTCGCTGTTTTATGCCCCGGATCCACATTAAAAGCACCCGGATCAGTTATCTTATCATTGCTGATATACATAAAAGTATACGCCAGTGGAGATCCCAACAAAGACAATGAATAATTCTTCTTATTCTGCTTAAAGTCCATACCGAGGGTTATATCCAATTGGGCGGGAGACAGAAAATTAGAAATCATATCATTCGTATTCGTCTTATAATTTCCAAAGAACTGAGTCTTGAACTCGCCCGCCAAAGTATAATACCAGTTTTTGAAGGCTTTTACACCCAGTTTACTGCTTAAACGAAGCAAGTCGGCATTCGTCTTATACTTATGCACTGTATCTGACGGTGCTGTAACAAAACCCAATTTTATTTCCAGCTTATTTTCAAACTCTATACGCTGGCGGTCATCAAAATTAGCTTCCAGCACTAAGCCGGACAACAGCGCATTAGTACTTTCACCACCTTTATACCAGTTATCTGAAATATAATGTTGTGTGAACTGAACATACCCATTCCCCTTATGCGTCCAAAAGTTAGGGCGTACCACCAACAATTCATTATCCGTAGTCAAGCTTTCCACCGGTGTTTCCGGTTGAAGGAAACTTTTGATTCTCTCTTTCCTTGGTCTTTTTACTATCTGATTATTTTCCAGTGGTTTCAAATCAGCCAAATAAAGTTCGTTATTCACCAATCTGCCCGGATATTGCAAATAATAATTCCTTAATATATTATTCGACCAACGGTCGGCAGCGGCCAAGGTTTCCAAATCGGGCAGTTGATATATAGCTGCAGATGCAGAGTCACGCTTTCCCATATATAGCGAATCGACAGCTGTCATTATTTTCGTATCCGGACTCCATTTTATTTCAAAAATTTCTTTTATAGGAGCTTCATAATAAGTGGGCGGAACAAACAACTTATAAAAAGCCGGATTAGGACGTACCCGCCGGGGCGCCGGAATATTCAAATCATCCCACAGCCTGAAATAAGCAAAATAAGATGCGCTTAATGCAGACAATGAATCAGAATAGGCTTTCACAGCCGGATTTTCTTTCGTCTTGGCTATTTTCTGTGCCGGCACTTCTTCCATACAGAATACAGCAAGTATTATAGCCAAACATATACTTTTTCTCATACTAATTTTAGTTTTGTGCAAAAGTACACTTAATTTTCCTTTTCCCAAAAAACTGTTTCCTTTATATAGTAACGAATGATAAATTCAGTTTCATCAAATGATTTTTTAAAGCATATCCGACAATATTGAAAAAGATTTTGTAATTTTGCAACTTTGATAAATATTGCGATTTTGATAATTAAGAAAATAACATTTAAAAATATTAAGTCGTGGGAGAAACTAAGTATATCTTCGTAACTGGTGGTGTTGCCTCCTCATTAGGTAAAGGTATTATTTCATCATCAATAGGTAAATTACTGCAAGCCAGAGGCTATAATGTAACAATTCAGAAGTTCGATCCGTATATCAATATTGATCCGGGAACTTTGAATCCTTATGAACATGGTGAATGTTATGTAACGGTAGACGGACACGAAGCCGACCTCGATTTGGGACATTACGAACGTTTTTTGGGCATCCAAACAACTAAAGCCAATAACATTACAACAGGACGTATTTACAAAAGTGTTATTGACAAAGAACGCCGTGGTGACTATTTGGGAAAGACTATTCAGGTTATCCCCCATATCACCGATGAGATCAAACGCAATGTAAAATTATTGGGAAGCAAATATAAATTTGATTTTGTCATTACCGAAATCGGTGGTACCGTAGGTGATATTGAATCACTTCCTTATTTGGAAAGTATCCGCCAATTGAAATGGGAAATGGGACGTAATGCGTTGTGCGTACACCTTACTTATGTTCCTTATCTGGCAGCAGCAGGCGAATTGAAGACCAAACCTACCCAGCACTCTGTAAAAGAGCTGCAATCTGTTGGTATTCAACCAGATGTATTGGTATTGCGTACCGAGCACGAATTGAGCACAAACTTGAAAAAGAAAGTTGCTCTGTTCTGTAACGTAGATGAAAATGCTGTGGTGCAGTCTATCGATATGCCCACCATTTATGAAGTACCTTTGCGTATGCAAGAGCAGGGACTGGATGTAACCATTCTCCAAAAGATGGGATTGCCCGTGGGTGAAACTCCAACCCTCGGTCCATGGAGAGATTTTCTAGATCGCCGTCATAAGGCAACTGAGAAAGTAAAAATTGGATTGGTTGGTAAATACGATTTGCAAGACGCTTATAAATCTATCCTTGAAGCCTTGTCACAAGCCGCCACTTACAATGACCGCAAAGCGGATATCCACTTCATAAACAGCGAGAAACTGACAGATGCTAATGTAGAAGAGCAGATTAAGGATATGGATGGTATCATCATCTGCCCGGGATTCGGACAACGTGGCATAGAAGGTAAGTTCGTTGCTATCAAATATGCACGTACACACAATGTGCCGACTTTTGGTATCTGTCTAGGTATGCAGTGCATGGCTATTGAGTTTGCCCGTAACGTGCTAGGTTATACAGATGCCAACAGCCGCGAAATGGATGAAAAAACGCCACACAACGTGATAGACATTATGGAAGAACAGAAAGCTATCACCAATATGGGCGGCACTATGCGCCTGGGAGCCTATGAATGTATCCTTGACCAACACTCAAAGACTTTTGAAGCCTATAAAAGCGAACACATACAGGAACGCCACCGTCACCGCTACGAATTCAATAATGACTATAAGCAGGAGTACGAAAAGGCGGGTATGAAATGCGTGGGTATCAATCCGGAATCCGATTTAGTGGAAATAATTGAAATCCCGACATTAAAATGGTTCATCGGAGTACAGTTCCATCCCGAGTACAGCAGTACAGTATTGAAACCACATCCTTTATTCCTGTCATTTATCAAAGCGGCAATAGACAAATAAGAAACGAGAATTATAATATAATAAGGTAAACAAGTAAAAATGGACAAAAACACTTTAGTGGGATTCGCCCTGATTGGTGCAGTTGTGATAGGCTTCAGCATCTACAACCGTCCTAGCCAGGAAGAAATGGCACGTGCCAAACATTATCAGGATTCCATTCAGGCGATAGCCCAAAAAGAGGCCGAACGACTGGCACAGGCTGCCACGGCACAGAGTCAGAATGCAACATTGCATTTAGACTCTACCTCTATGTTCTATGGCGCAAACCAAGGTACGGAACAGCTAACGACACTGGAAAATAATGTAGTAAAACTGACTTTCACCAATAAAGGTGGACGGGTGTGCGCAGCCATATTAAAAGATTATAACGGACAGGACGGCAAGCCTTTGATGTTATTTGATGAAAAAGATTCGGGCATGAATTTCGCTTTCGAAGGAAAGAATGAAAATATTTTGACCGAGGATATGTATTTCCAGCCTACCAACGTAACAGACAGCACTGTAACTATGCGTTTGGCAGCAAACAATGGAGGCTATATAGATTTCGATTACAAACTTTTACCGGATGCTTACATGGTGAATTTCACTATTCGCGCAAACGGCATGCAGAATTTCTTCCCTCCTGCCCTGAACACAGTCAATATAAACTGGCGTCAACGGGCACGCCAGCTTGAAAAAGGTTTCAGCTTCGAACAGCGCTATACTTCGCTCACCTACAAGCCGGTAGAAAAAAGTTCAGACTATCTGAACGAAATGAAAGAAGCAAAAGAAGATGTTACCGACCGTTTGGATTGGATTGCTTTCAAGAATCAGTTCTTCTCAAGCGTACTTATTGCCGATCAAGATTTTGATAAAGCTTCCCTAACCTCTACCCCCCAACAGGAAGGAAGCGGATATATGAAGAACTATACCGCGGACATGACAACTTTCTTTGATCCTACCGGAAAGCAGCCTACCGATATGCAGTTCTACTTCGGTCCGAACCATTTCAAGACTTTGCTGAACAGCAATGATCTAAGCCTTTCCCAAAAAGATTTGGAACTGGAAGACCTGGTTTATTTGGGCTGGCCCATTATCCGCTGGGTAAACCGCTGGTTCACTATTAATTTGTTTGATTGGCTCTCAGGGTGGGGACTGAGCATGGGTGTCGTATTGCTGCTGATGACGATTATCGTCAAAGTGTTAGTTTATCCGGCTACCTACAAATCATATATGTCCTCTGCCAAGATGCGCGTCCTGAAACCCTACATCAACGAGATCAACGCAAAATATCCCAAGAAAGAAGATGCTTTGAAAAAGCAACAGGAAACGATGGCACTTTACAGCAAATACGGAGTAAGCCCTATGGGAGGTTGCTTGCCTATGCTGATCCAAATGCCGGTATTCATGGCTTTATTCTTCTTCGTGCCTAACGCTATTGAGTTGCGCCAACAAAGTTTCTTATGGGCCCCGGACTTGTCCACTTATGATGATATTATCAACTGGGGAACCAACATTCCTCTGCTGGGCAATCATTTAAGCCTCTTCTGTTTGCTGTTCAGTATCACCAATATTCTGAACACCATGTACACCATGAAGCAGCAGGATATGGGACAACAGCAAATGCCGGGTATGAAACTAATGATGTATATCATGCCAGTCATGTTTATTTTCATCTTCAACGGTTATTCATCCGGCTTGAACTACTATTACTTCATTTCCGGACTGATTGGTATCCTCACCATGGTGATTCTGCGCAAAACAACTGATGAAAAGAAACTCCTTGCCATGTTGGAAGCCCGAAAAGAAAAGAAGAGCCAAAAGAATGGCGGCAAACCGGGTGGCGGACTGATGGCTAAACTGGAAGCTTTACAAAAGGAGCAGGAACGACTGCAACAAGAAAGAATGAATAAAGGGAAAAAATAACGAGTTTACACTTCCTTAAAAAAACAGCGAAGACCGGCATATATAAAAAACAGCGGTCTTTGCTGTTTTTTTATATATACCGGTTACCTCTATATTTGCTCTTCTTTGCAAAGACACCCTTCCACAGACACACAAAGAAACAAAACAAATATGCAGGAACATTTCACATCACCGGCTTTTATACGTATTTTTGCAATCAGTTAATCATCAAAAACAATTTTTAGATATGAATAAATCAAGCGCAACCATCATGGCAGCAGCACTTATGCTAGCTTCTTCCTGTACCGAAGTGAAACAGGAAGGACAGGGCTACGAGCCCATTATAGGCAAGCAAGAAATCACCATCAAAGACGGTCGTCTTACCCCCGAAGCCCTGTGGGCAATGGGACGCATAGGCAGTCTGAGTATTTCCCCCGATGGCAAACAGATAGCCTACACCGTAGCCTATTATAGTGTTCCCGAAAACAAAAGCCATCATGTAATTTACGTAATGGATGCCGATGGAAAGAACAACACCCTGCTTACTCAAACAGCATGGAATGAAAGCGAGCCTCAATGGATAAAAGGCGGAACAAAAATCGCATTCTTATGCAATGAAAGTGGTGGCAGCCAAATTTGGGAGATGAATCCTGACGGTACGGAACGCCGTATCATTTCCGATTTCAAAGGAAACATAGAAGGATTCTCTTTTTCACCGGATGGCAAAAAGATTCTTTTCATCTCACAAATAAAATACGGCCAACGCACCGTAGACCTCTACCCTGACCTGCCCAAAGCCAGCGGTATCATTGTAAACGACCTGATGTATAAACATTGGGATGAATGGGTAGAAAGTATTCCACATCCTTTTATCGCTGATTTTGATGGTAACATGATGGGAGCAGCCACCGATATCATGGAAGGTGAGCCGTTTGAAGCTCCAATGAAACCTTTCGGAGGTATCGAGCAGCTGGCTTGGAGCAACGACTCTAAACAAATAGCTTACACCAGCCGGAAAAAGCAAGGATTGGCATACGCAGTATCTACCGACTCGGATATATACCTTTATAATATAGAAAAAGGCACAACACTGAACCTGTGCAAACCGAATGGAAAAGATTCAAATGGAACAGATGAAATGAAAGGATATGACACCAATCCTAAATTCAGCCCCAACGGCAAATACATTGCATGGCAAAGCATGGAGCGCGATGGTTACGAAAGTGACCGGAACCGCCTGTGCATCTACAATTTAGATGACGGTCAAAAGACATTTGTTACCGAAAGTTTTGAATCAGGCGTAGATGACTATTGCTGGAACAATGATTCGCAAAGTCTGTACTTTGTCGGTGTATGGCATGGAACCAGCATGGTATACAGTGCCAATCTGAATGGTGATATAAAAAAACTGACTGATGGCATGTATGACTACGGATCAGTAGCCATGGCGGGCGATAAAATAATTACCAAACGTCACTCTATCAGTGCCGCCGATGAAATCTACACCCTCACTCCTGCCGACGGGCAAGTGGCGCAACTCTCACACGAGAATGATCACATCTTTAAACAGCTGAATTTGGGCAAAGTGGAGGAAAGATGGACCAAAACTACCGATGGCAAGCAAATGCTTTCATGGGTGATCTATCCCGTCAATTTTGACGCAAACAAGAAGTATCCTACTTTATTATTCTGTGAAGGTGGCCCGCAAAGTCCCGTCAGCCAATTCTGGAGCTACCGCTGGAACTTCCAGATTATGGCAGCCAACGATTATATTATCATTGCTCCGAATCGTCGTGGGCTACCTGGATTCGGCATGGAATGGTTGGAACAAATTAGCGGTGACTATGGAGGTCAATGTATGAAAGACTATTTGTCAGCCATAGATGATATTTCAAAAGAACCATATGTAGATACTAATCGTTTGGGATGCGTAGGTGCCAGCTTCGGCGGATTCTCCGTCTATTGGCTGGCGGGACACCATGACAAACGTTTTAAAGCATTTATCGCACACGATGGTATATTCAATATGGAGCAGCAATATCTGGAAACAGAAGAAATGTGGTTCGCCAACTGGGATATGGGTGGTGCATATTGGGACAAAAACAATGCAACGGCACAACGTACCTTTGCCAACTCTCCCCATCGTTTCGTTGATAAATGGGACACTCCCATTCTCTGCATTCACGGTGAAAAGGATTACAGAATTCTTGCTTCACAAGGTATGTCGGCGTTCAATGCAGCTGTATTGCGCGGTGTTCCGGCCGAACTTTTATTATATCCGGATGAGAATCATTGGGTATTGAAACCGCAAAATGGGGTGTTATGGCAACGCACTTTCTTTAGTTGGTTAGATAAATGGCTCAAATAACGCCTAAATTACTGCAATATTATCCGTTATTAGAACTATATAGTATAATTTTCAATTTTTGTGTTACCTTTGTAATGTCAAACAAAAAATGAACATTAAGTGATATTTGTTAAGCTACCTTTTATTAGGTGAGTAAACAATAGCTTGTGAAAGTAGTTGTTTACAGTGTTAGTATATAAATAACTTTTTATTCCCCGTGCTTTGTGAGCGCACAAAGCTGGATGATTACAAAATAATAAAGTGATTATTTTTTCGTGATACCGGCTTGTGATAAGTCGGTATCATTTTTTATTCCAGCAAACCAACATCATACTCATTATTATTCTGGAATGCTTATGCCCTCATGCTCTCATTTTACATATAACAATCTAATTATAAATAGCTTACATGATTACAGTAAAAATATTTGCTCTCACTTATGCCCTCATACCCTCACTATATTTTAAAGCAGATTTTCGCATAATACGCTTGCTGTCAACTATATATTCTTTTTTATAAAGTATTCCTGTTTGATATAAAGCAGGGTACTTTCAGACTTTTTCATTTCAAAAATGCATATGAAAGAGATGTACTTCCACGAAATAGCAGTTTACAGAGTTCCGATATCGATAAAAAAGATCAAAACGTTTTTAAAAAAGCTCGTTATCTTTTCCAAAAAGTTCCTGTTGTTATTTGAAAAGCTCTTGATCTTTTTTAAAAACGTCCTTATATTTGGGGGATTTATATGATTCACACTCACATACATACGCACAAACCCGTACATACATATGCGTAGCTTCATGTAGACATACGTGCGTTAGAGATTTTATATGATCACATCTATTGAAAAAACTCTTTTATTCAATATCACTTCGCCGATACAATAATAAAGAGGCTGAATCAAATTTATCTTGAATTTCAGCCTTTTTATTCATCAATACAACATTGGGAAATCGGACTACATGACCATTCTTGCATTAAGAAAGGCAGTTTAATAATGAAACAGCCAAATCTCTAAAAACAACAATATCCATCCGTCTACAGTTTGGTAAATGGATGGATATTGCTTTTTTATTCTTAACCTCTGCCCAAAATAAAAGCAAAGAAGCCTTATATTTAATTTTAACAGAAGAAATTTTCTATTTTTTCTGCATTAATCCTTTAAATGCCGTAGGATAAGGAGTTTCAAACTCCATCAACTCTTTTGTTACCGGATGATAGAAACATAACTTGAAGGCATGTAACGCCAATCGTCCTAAAGGATCACACTCACTGCCATAGCGCCGGTCACCAACAACAGGGTGACCTAAATCCAACATATGCACACGAATCTGATTCTTACGTCCTGTTTCCAAATCCAACTCCACCAATGAATATCCATTGGCCCGCTTTATTGTTTTATAATGAGTGACCGCAAACTTACCTTCCCCATTATCTACAGGACTGGAATAGACATACAATTTCCGGTCGGTCAACCAAGACTCTACAGTACCGTAATCTTTCTCCATATCACCAGAAACGATAGACACATAACGGCGGTCCGTCACAATATCATGCCAATTATCACGTAAAGTATTCTGGGTTTTTTCATCTTTGGCATACATCATCAACCCCGAAGTTTCACGGTCCAGACGATGTACTACAAATACGCGGTTGAAACGATGTGAACGTTTTACATACTCATTCAAAATATGTTGTGCAGTACGCTCCTTCTGATGTTCTGTGCTGACAGAAAGCAGTCCCTCCTTCTTTTCCACCACCAAGATATAAGCATCCTCGTATACCAGTTTCAGCATCGGATGTTTAAACTCACGATTATTCTTCACCTTGGATATCTGCACTTTCATACCTGGTTTCAATGCGAAATTATATTGGGTAGTAATCACATTATCTACCAAAATCACGCGGTTGGCAAGCAACGCCTTTACCTTGCTACGACTGATTCCCGCCATTTTCCGCATCAGAAAATCCATCAGCTCAGCGGGCTCCGTCACATTATATATAGTATATCGGGCAACACTTCTCGCCTTTGGCCTGCCGGAATCACTATTCTTACCTCTTGACATAATTCTATTTACTGTTTAAACAATTTATAATTGAACTATCCGGATTATCCTCTTTTTTCCAGCAACACCACATTTTCCACATGATGCGTATGAGGGAACATATCTACGGGTTGCACGGCCATCACCTTGTATTTGGCATCTAACAAAGACAAATCACGTGCCTGGGTGGCAGGATTACAGCTAACATACACAATCCGCTGAGGTTCAGCAAAAAGAATTGTATTAATCACATCATCGTGCATTCCGGCACGCGGAGGATCAGTGATAATAACATCAGGACGACCATGTTGGTTGATAAACTCCTGAGTGAGGATATCCTTCATGTCACCGGCATAAAATAAGGTATTGTCAATGCCATTAATTGCCGAATTCACTTTAGCATCTTCTATTGCTTCAGGCACATATTCGATACCAATCACTTTCTTTGCCTGGCGTGAAACAAAGTTGGCTATGGTTCCAGTCCCTGTATAAAGATCATACACCAATTCTTTACCGGTCAATCCGGCAAAATTACGGGCCACCTTATAAAGATTATACGCCTGTCCGGAATTAGTCTGATAAAATGATTTTGCTCCTATCTTGAAGCGCAACCCCTCCATTTCCTCGAAAATATGATCGTTGCCTTTGAACACCATTACCTCCAGATCGTTAATGGTATCATTGCATTTGTTATTGACTACATATAATAAGGAAGTAATCTGCGGAAAACGTTCTGCCACGAAAGCCAGCAGTTGCTTCATCAGATCCATTTCGCTCTCTTCCACAATCTTGCATTGCAGCAACACCATAAGCTCACCCGTACTCGAAGTACGGATCATCAAGTTGCGAAGCATTCCTTCTTGAGAACGCAGATTAAAGAAAGAATAATTGTGTTCGTATGCATAGTCACGAATCGCATTGCGTATCTGGTTGCTGATATCATCCTGTAACCAGCACTTTTCTATAGCCAGTACCTTGTCAAATGCACCGGGAATGTGGAAACCTACGGCGTTCATCTGATCGTACTTCACATCTTCCTTTACCTCTTCCTCTGTCAGCCAACGTTTGTTAGAAAACGTAAATTCCAACTTATTACGGTAAAACTCCGTTTTTTCCGACCCTATGATAGGTGAAATTTCCGGCAATTCGATCTTGCCGATACGGGTCAGATTATCCGTCACCTGCTTTTGCTTATACTTTATTTGTTCTGTATATGGCAGACACTGCCACTTACAACCACCACATATACCATAATGCTGGCAGAAGGGTACTGCACGCACAGGAGAATACTCATGGAATTTCACAGCCACAGCTTCTGCATAATGATTTTTCTTACGCTTCACTTGTAAATCCACCACATCACCGGGCACTACATAAGGCACAAATACTACCAGGTCATTCACTTTCGCCAAAGCTTTTCCTTCGGCAGCTACATCTGTTATGGTTATCTTCTCTAATAATGGAAGTTCTTTCTTCTTTCTAGCCACTTTTCTGAATAAGTTAATTTGGGGACAAATTTAAGCATTTTCCCTGAATATTGCCTCATAAATCGTAAGATATTAAAATTGCAAAGTAGAAATTGCAATTTCCACTATTTTTTTTCAGTAAAAGGTTTGGAGATAACTAAAATATGTATAGTTTTGCGATTACATTTTTTGAGCGAGTTAACTTTAAATACATTTATTATGGATAAAAAAAGAGTTTACACCTTTGGTAATGGACAAGCTGAAGGAAAAGCAGACATGAGAAATCTGCTTGGTGGAAAAGGCGCTAACCTGGCTGAAATGAATCTAATCGGTGTTCCCGTACCTCCGGGATTTACAATCACCACAGAAGTTTGTAGCGAATATTATGAGTTAGGTAAAGATAAAGTAGTAGAACTGCTGAAAGCGGATGTTGAGAAAGCTATCGCCAACATCGAAAATCTGATGAATTCCAAGTTTGGAGATGTAGAGAACCCGTTACTGGTTTCTGTACGTTCGGGTGCCCGCGCTTCTATGCCGGGTATGATGGATACCATCCTTAATTTAGGTTTAAATGACGAAGTGGTGGAAGGCTTGAGCCGCAAGACCGGACGCCCCCGTTTCGCATGGGATTCTTACCGTCGTTTCGTACAAATGTATGGTGACGTGGTATTGGGTATGAAACCGGTGAACAAGGAAGACATCGATCCTTTCGAGGAAATTATCGAAAAAGTAAAGGAAGAAAAAGGTGTGAAGCTCGACAACGAATTGGAAGTGGAAGACCTTAAAGAACTGGTTAAACGCTTTAAAGTTGCTGTAAAAGAACAGACCGGACAAGATTTTCCGACCTGTGCATACGAACAACTTTGGGGTGCCATTTGTGCTGTATTCCGCAGCTGGATGAACGAACGCGCCATTCTTTACCGCAAAATGGAAGGTATTCCTGCCGAATGGGGTACTGCTGTAAGCGTACAAGCCATGGTATTCGGTAACATGGGTGATACTTCGGCTACCGGTGTTTGCTTCTCTCGTGACGCAGGTAACGGTGAGGATTTGTTTAATGGCGAATATTTGATCAACGCACAAGGTGAAGATGTTGTAGCCGGTATCCGTACCCCGCAACAAATCACAAAAATCGGTTCTCAGCGTTGGGCAGAACGTGCAGGTATTTCTGAAGAAGAACGCGTAGCCAAATATCCCTCTATGGAAGAAGCTATGCCGGAAATCTACAAAGAACTGGATGCCCTGCAGACCAAACTGGAAAACCACTATCGCGACATGCAGGATATGGAATTTACCGTACAGGAAGGTAAATTATGGTTCTTGCAGACCCGTAACGGTAAACGTACCGGAGCTGCCATGGTAAAAATCGCCATGGACTTGTTGCGCCAGGGAATGATTGATGAAAAAACAGCATTGGAGCGTTGCGAACCTAATAAATTAGACGAACTGCTTCACCCTGTGTTCGACAAGAAAGCGTTGAAAGAAGCGAAAGTTTTGACTCGTGGTTTGCCCGCTTCTCCGGGTGCCGCTACCGGTCAGATTGTGTTCTTCGCCGATGATGCTGCTAAATGGGCTGCCGATGGCAAAAAGGTGGTCATGGTACGTATCGAAACTTCGCCGGAAGACCTGGCAGGTATGGCCGTTGCCGAAGGTATCCTGACTGCACGTGGCGGCATGACATCTCACGCTGCGGTTGTGGCCCGTGGTATGGGTAAGTGCTGCGTATCGGGTGCTGGTGCTATCAATGTAGATTATAAGACACGTACCGTAGAAATTGAAGGTATTACTTTAAAAGAAGGTGACTTCATCTCTCTGAACGGTACTACCGGTGAAGTATATAAAGGTAAAGTGGAAACCAAAGCAGCCGAAGTTTCAGGCGATTTCGCTGCATTGATGGATCTTTGCAACAAATACACCAAGCTGAATGTCCGCACTAACGCTGATACTCCGCATGATGCGGAAGTGGCCCGCGCTTTTGGTGCTTCAGGTATCGGTCTTTGCCGTACGGAACACATGTTCTTTGATGCTGAAAAGATTGTCGCTATGCGTGAGATGATCCTGTCACCGGATGTAGAAGGACGTAGAAAAGCATTGGCTAAATTGCTCCCCTTCCAAAAAACCGACTTCAAAGGTATCTTCAAGGCTATGGACGGATGTCCGGTAAATGTTCGTCTGCTCGATCCTCCTTTGCATGAGTTCGTTCCCCATGATGCAAAAGGTCAGGAAGAAATGGCTAAGGCAATGGGCGTAACCGTACAGGAAATCAAAAAACGTGTGGAAAGCCTGTGTGAACACAATCCGATGTTAGGTCACCGCGGCTGTCGTTTGGGTAACACCTATCCCGAAATCACAGAGATGCAGACTCAAGCGATTCTAGGTGCTGCAATTGAACTGAAGAAAGAAGGATATGATCCGCATCCCGAAATTATGGTTCCCTTGACCGGTATCCTGTATGAATTCGAAGCTCAGGAAAAGGTGATCCGTGATGCAGCAGCAGCATTATTTGAAAAAGAAGGTATGGAAATTCCGTTCAAGGTAGGTACCATGATTGAAATTCCGCGTGCTGCGCTGACAGCCAACCGCATTGCCAGCCGTGCAGAATACTTCTCATTCGGTACCAATGACTTGACCCAGATGACATTCGGTTATTCCCGTGACGATATTGCTTCTTTCTTGCCGGTATATCTGGAAAAGAAGATTCTGAAAGTAGACCCATTCCAAGTACTCGACCAAAATGGTGTGGGCCAGCTGATTGAAATGGCTGTAGATAAAGGCCGTTCAGTTCGTCCTGATTTGAAATGCGGTATCTGCGGTGAGCATGGTGGTGAGCCTTCATCAGTGAAATTCTGTCACAAAGTTGGTTTGAACTATGTGTCTTGTTCTCCGTTCCGCGTGCCTATTGCCAGACTGGCTGCGGCGCAGGCTGCAATAGAGGAATAATACTCTAAGTAAATAAGTACTAATATCAGGCTGTAAATCACTGCAATAGCGGTATTTACAGCCTGATTTGCGCTTGGGCGGTTCGTGCATTTGACCGCAAAAAATGAGCCAAATGAACGTATTTGCTTACTCTCTGCTTACACCAAAAGGTACCCTTGCTTACACCTGCTTACACCAAGTTTTAACTCATTAAATAATTGAATATGATTACATTAAAAGCAGTGGTGCGAAAACCAAGGACAGACGGCTTCTTTTCAGTGTACATTCGTATTGTTCACAACAGAAAGCCGGGCTACATCAAGACGAATAAAATCATTGATGCGGCACACATTGATAGTAACGGTGAATTGACCGACCCGGTGGTCAATGAGTATTGTGCAATGATTATTCGACAATACACCGACCGTCTGAACAGAACTGACATTTCTCTATGGGATGTCAAGGATGTCTTGGAGTATTTGCAGAAAACAGACGAAGAAGTTTGTTTTAGTGAGTATGCCAAATCGTTTATCCATAAAATGGAAATGGAAGGTCGCCATCGTACTGCAAAGAACTATAAACTTGCGGTTGCTCACCTTGAACGCTACTTGGGAACGAATCGACTTATGTTTAGCCTTTTGACTTCGACTGTTCTTAAAAAGTGGATTGAGAGTTTGTCGCAAACAAGTCGTGCGAAAGAAATGTACCCCACTAACATCCGTCAAATCTTCAAAGCTGCTATTGCTGATTTGAATGACGAGGAAAGAGGTGTAAACCGAATCAAGTTTAACCCTTGGCTGAAAATTTCTATCCCCAAATCGGATAATGCCGTTCAAAAAGCCATTAGTGCCGAAGCGTGCCGTGAGTTCTTTAATAGACCTCTTCCCAAAACTAAGATGATTTCTTCCTTGCCGGAGCTGGGCAGAGACGTAGCTCTTTTATCGCTCTGTATCGGGGGTATCAACTCTGTAGATTTGTACGAGCTAAAAAAGAAAGACTATAAAAATGGAGTCATAGGCTATCAAAGGGCGAAGACTCGTAATAGTCGTAGAGATAATGCCTATATGGAAATGCGAATTGAACCATTTATCCAATCCACATTTGAGAAATACCTTTCCGATGACAAGGATGAACCATACCTGTTCAATTTCCATCAGCGGTACAGTAATTCTGATAGTTTCAATGCGAATGTAAATATCGGTATCCGCAAAATTTGTCAGGATATGGGTATGGAAAAGGAGGATTGCTATTGCTTCTATACTTTCCGGCATACTTGGGCTACAATTGCTCAGAATGATTGCGATGCGAACCTTTATGAAGTTGCTTTTGGCATGAACCATAGTCATGGCTTCAACATTACTAGAGGTTATGTCAAGATAGACTTTACCCCGGCATGGAATCTGAATGCAAAGGTTATTGACTTCATCTTTTTTAGTGATGAGAAAAGTAAACAAGGCAAAGCGAAAGACTTGGAAGAAACAGAGGATAAACTCTTCCGTATTTCAAAGAAAATGATGATTTATGGTCGGGCTTATTTCAAGGGAAAGGTTGTGGGCGAACTAACGGATATAGGTTTCAGTAATGTGGATGAAGTCATTGCCGAGCTTGTAAAGCAACTGCCAAAGGACATCCCCACAGGTTGTAATGTCCAGTTCCGTCTGTTGAATTGCGATTCTCAAAAGGAAGTCGTTTATGAAAGAAGTAAAGGCAAAGGTTTTTAGTTGACGTGTAGAATCTAACCCTTAACTAAAGGGAAATTTAGCTACTTTCCCCATAGCCGTATCAGTCATTATTTGATTGGTACGGCTTTTTCAATACCTACCTCTATCGGTTTGATTCCGGTCGGCAGTAATGTTCCCTACTATCACGGCAGCGAGCAAGACCAGTCCCTTCCACAAAAGGACAAACGATTTCTTGATAATCCAGATAGCAGCTCTGAACACGTTGACAATAAGAAAACGCGCAAACCTAAGTAGCAGGACGAACAAGAACACCACCGGTAGCAAGTATATCAGGAATAGTAATTCAAATAACATAACTCTCAATTTTAGTGTAATAATGTAGCCTATAAGAGGCTGTTTCTATATGTAAATATAGTGAAAATCAGCAATATAACAAAGAAATATTGTTGTTTTTTTGGCGTTCCAAAATACGTTTTCCCTTTGGTTTCAAACACTTAGACTATGTTGTACTATGGCTTTCCCATACTTTGATATTTATGATAAAGCACCTTTCCAGCCAAAATATCAGTTACTCTGAATACATAGGTAGGAATACTCTCTTTCCCTTTTGTCTTGGTAAGCGATGTTTTCTTACCACGTTATTCCTGAATGATGAACATTGGGTTAATCCTATCATTTTTCTATGAGAACTTGAAAACAAGTGCATTGAGCATTACATCATCAGATACTGAAAGACATAGACCTCTTGGTTCGATGGTAATGCTACCTTTGGATTATGTTATTCGGTTTTGCTGATTTCAAGTAACCATGGTTACACGATACCATAGTTATTGATAATCTCCTATTCAAGATTCCGGACTATCGGCATAGGTCCTCCTTTTGGTTACAGTAACCACGGTATCTTAATTACACCTCATCAAGGCACTTCGCATTATGGAAAACAAGCCATCCTATATCCTTGCTTATAGGGTTAAAGTAACCTTGGTTAGAGAATATCGTCTTCAAAAAATTCTGTTGCGCATTTCTTTCCGGGCGAAGTTTCAGCGGTAATTTTGTCGTAAAAAGAACCTTGGAGGACATCGAACTGCGTTGCAGGATTTGTCAAGCAAGTTGTACCTTTGTCATTACAAAACTCCGTTTCGTCCTGAAAAGGTGACTTGCCGACTGCTGCCGCATCGGAGCGATTTTATCGCTGTTTCGCCCTGCGAAAGAAGGTTCGGACACCCCCTTTACCAAAGTATCATAGTAAGATGAAACGAAGAACTAAAGTTTATCAGTTGCGACTGACCCCGGAGGAACAGTCCACGCTTAAAGAAAAAGCGAAGGGAAAACCTGTCGCTGACTACATACGTGCAGCATTGACAGAATTTTCAGACACCGATGCCAGACAACGGTTAGAACTAATCAATAACCTTGGTGAGTTTTACCGAAAGTTCCGGGATGAACTATCCTGGGCAGGTAGTAACCTGAACCAGTCGGTCAAGAGAGCCAATGAACTTGCGGTAGCCGGGTTACTTCCACCTATCTATATCCGGGAGGTCTTGATGCCGGTTATCCTTGAAACCCAGAAAACACTGAACGAGATAAAGAGAAACCTTGAAACCGTGACACGTAAGGCTGTCAAACTATAGTTTATGAGTTTCCCTATACCTTATTATATATCCCGATATACAGGAATCAAAGAATCGAGATACCGAGTAACCACGGTTACATTGTATCAGAACACCATAGTCACATTATCCAAAGATAAACATTCCCAAGTATGATAGCCACTATATTACCCGGAAGCTCGAACTTCCATGCAGTCGGTTACAATGAACGTAAAGTAGCGAAAGGTGTTGCCCGTATGCTCGAAATGCAGAACTTCGGCACACTCGGTACATTCGACAAGCCCACTTCGGAGGAACTGGTCACATACCTTCAGGAATACACCTCCCGAAACACCCGTATTGAGAAGGCACAATTCCACGTTGCTTTTTCCTGCAAGGGGCATGAAATGACAGAGACAGAACTATTGGACTTTGCCCACCGTTACCTGTCAGAAATGGGATATGGAGAGGAAGGACAACCCTTGTTGGTCTATTCCCACTATGATACCGACAACACCCATCTGCATATCGTGACCTCCCGCATCGCCCCTGACGGCAAGAAGATATTGCACGACCATGAGCGCAGACGTTCACAGGAAGTGATTGACCGCATACTTGGCAATGACCGAAAGCAGAAGGCAGAGAAAGACATAGAAGCAGCCAAGCAATACACTTTCTCATCTTTTGCCCAATTCAAAGCGATAATGACTTCAATGGGTTACGAAGTCTATCAGAAAGACGGTACTGTCTTTGTCAAACACGGTGGCAAGGTACAGCAAAAGATATTGTTGGCTGAAATAGAATCACTATATAAGAAAGGCTACTACAACAGAGCATGTAACCGCCAGCTTCGGAGCATCCTCAAAAAATATCGTGACGTAAGTTCCAACAAGGAAGAACTGCAAAAGGAATTGAAAACCAAGTTCGGCATTGACATCGTATTCTTCGGCAAGAAGGATGCGGCATACGGCTACATAATCGTTGACCACGCCAACAAGACTGTTATCCACGGGGCAAAAGTGTTGGCAGTAGAAGAATTGTTGGACTTCGCCAATCCCGAACAACGCTTTGACCGCATGGAGGATTTCATTGACCGGTTGCTTACCCTCAATCCAAAGATAACCCAGGGCGAGATCTTCCAGAAATTGAAGAGGTATCGTGCCTATATCAAGAAAGGTGCCATCTATTTCAATGGAGAGTCCCGCCCCTTGAAGCCGTTTATGGCTGAAACCATAGACCGTAACAACCGCATCGAGCTGGTTGAGAAGTTCCAACCCACCACAGAGGCAGAACGTGATTTGCTTTGCAAAATCTATAAGGTAAACCGCCCTGACCTTGTTTCCCTCTCGTCTGAAAGACCACAATCCCACACAGATGCCATCAATCACCTGAAAGAAATTTTCGATGACGAAACCATTATCTCTGTCAGAAGTCCCCTTCGTGAGGAAGGCTTCATCATCCGTCAAGAGGAAGATGCCACATACGCCATCAACTTCAAGAGCCATATCATCGTTAATCTATCAGAAGAGGGCTTCAATCTGGAGCGACTGGAAAGGAAGCCGGTTAAACAGCAACAATCCAGCCCGAAACATTCTGCCAATAAGCCATTCTCCCGTCATAACAAGATGCGTGACCACGGAGAAGGCAGCCACGATGAAAAACGGGAATGGGAAGTCGGACAGAAAGGCAACTATGACGATATTGATGACGGGCGTTCCTTGAAGCGATAAAACAGGGACGTGCTGCCGTCCAGTTTTCGGACGCATCAAACAGTGATACCCCGATAGCATGAACTTTTATACCTCGGTTAGTTTAACCGAGGGCATATAAGTGTTGCACATTTCGTTTCCCCGGTTACACGCACGGTAATTTTGCCTTAAAATAATTCATCGCACGGAGAAATGATACAGACACCGGTCATCATCACATTCGCCAACCAAAAAGGAGGCGTGGGCAAGACCACCCTCTGCGTGACCTTCGCCAACTATCTGGTGACGAAGGGAGTGCGTGTCGCCATAGTCGATTGCGACTTCCAGCACTCCATCATCAAGTGCCGCAAGGCTGACATCAAGAAATACGATGTGCAGTATGTGCCCTATGATGTTTTGTCATACGAAGCCAACGACAAGAAGGCGATTATTGCCCTTATAGAAAAGATGCACAACGATTCGAGTCTGGATGTCGTGCTGATGGATTCCCCCGGCAGCCTGCAAGCGGACGGGCTGGTGCCGATGTTCGTAAACTCGGACATTATCGTTGTGCCTTTCCATTACGACCTGATGACCGTCCCCTCCACCGCCAGTTTCCTGATGTTCATAGACCGCCTGCGCAAAGCCGTTGGCGGAAACATGAAGGCACAGCTTTTCATTATCCCCAACCTGCATGACGGCAGAGTGGGCAAACGCTCCGAACTGGTCATTTGGGAGAATACCAGAGAGACCTTCTGCAACTACGGGGTTGTAACGGGCCGGATTCCCAAGCGTGCCGACATGGAGCGTTTCAGTACGATGGCGGCTTTGGATAAGCAGGCGGGTATCGTTACCCCCGTCTTTGAGCGTATCTATTCCTACATCTTTGATACGACAGCACCCATCCGTGAACCTAAATTGACGGGAATACAACTGACCGGGAATTTAGAAGCGGAATTAAAAGGAAAAGCGAAAGAGAATCAACCGGAAGAAAACAAGAATCAATAACCATCAACATATATAGTTATGACAAAAGACATCCCCGAAATAGATGACCTTCTTAAAGGCATCAATGACCCCGAAATGACATTGACGGATGGGCATACGGAAACGACTATCGAAAATCAATCGGCTGTTACTCTATCCCAAGAGGAAAGTACAGAAGAACGATTCACCCCGGTATCGGATAACTCCGGCTATTGGCAAAACTTCCTGTCCTATCTTGAAAGCGATACCCGGGAAGATAAAGGAGAAAGGATGATCTGCAAGTTAGACCGTGACCTTGCCGATTCATTGGACGAGTGCAACATCCATAACCGCAGCCGCTCCGACATGGTGAACGCCATTGTCCGCACGTTCTTTAAGACCTACCTGCCACAACTTGCGCAGTACCGCCGTGATAACAAGTCGCTTTTCACTAACTATAAGGAGGCAAAAGCATGAGGACAATTCAATGGACTGACCGGATGACAATTCTCTTGATGGAACTCTACCCCGTGGAAACAACTTCCCATACCGCCATCGTATTGGGAGTAAGCGAGACCCTCGTCAAGCAGAAAGCACGCAAACTTGGGTTGGTCAAAGTCGCCAAGACGAAATGGATGGAGCGTGCCGACTATATCCGCAGGCATTTCCATTACAAGTCATTCACGCAAATGGCCCGTGATTTGGGGATAAGCAGGTCGAGTGTATGCAATATCGCCGCCAAGCTGGGACTGAAACGCAGCCGGACGGAAACTTCCTGCATCATATCCCAAACCCGTATTGAACTGATTAAACGGGAAAGGCGGCACGTGATATTTGGGCTTGAACCGCTGACGCAGCTCAAAGTGGTTTCCAACCGGGCAAGGGTAAGGATCCGCTCACGGCTCAAAAGCCTGGGGTATGTCGTATGTGGCGAGCGTGTCCTGTTATATGCCACGGACAACTTCGAGCGTCAGACCAAGCTGGAAAGCAAAGCCGTCAAGTTGGGATTGAGTTTCCTGCCAATTTACAAGTAGTATTCACCTTATAATAACATAGCACCATGCAATACGGACAAATAGTATTCCTGCTCTTCATCGTCCTCTTGTTCTACTATGCCGCTTTGATTGTCCTTGACATCCTGAAAGCCAAGGCAGTACAGGCGGTGGAACTGGAATCGCAATCAGAAGAAGATATAGACATATCGGATGAAGCAAAGACCTTCAAGCCATTCAGAATCAGCCGGGATGAACCGAAACAGAATGAGGATGAACCGGAAGAACAATCTAATGAGACAGAGAACAAGAAAGATAATGTTCAGACGAATCAAGAAGAACAGCCTGAATCCAACTCCGAAAAGCCATTCAAACGTCCCGGTCATCGTAACCCTATTATGACTGATGGTATCTTAGTAGAAGACCTGATTAACGAAATAAATAAGCTGACAGAAACTGCAGCTTGCGATTTAGGATTGGTTATTATTGATTGTGAGAATGCCAGATAACAGGCAAACTTACCCGACAAACCATATATACCTTCTTGAAAAAGAAGCCCACACGTTCCTTTAGCGACCTCTGCTCCTTTGGTGATGAAATCAAATAAACAAGTTCAAGAAAATGCAATTCAAGAAAAAAGTAAAACGTGCGTATGACCGATTCATGGGTTCTTCTTTCGCACAGAAAAGCGTGTTGGCGGTAGCCGCACTGGCAATCTCCGTAGGTGACATGATGGCGGCAAGCAAAGGGGCGGCTGGCTTCACAAAAGCCACCACCGAAATCAGTTCCTACCAGACCCCGGTTTCCAACCTGATGAAGGCAATCGCTGCCGTAATCGCCTTGGTGGGAGCTTTCAACGTGTATTTCAAAATGTCAAACGGTGACCAGGACGTGAAGAAGACCATCATGCTCACCATCGGCGGCTGTATCGCTTTCATCGCTCTGTCCGAGGCTCTTCCGTTGTTCTTCAAATAACAATGACGCAACAATAGAATGACGATGAATCAGGAGGGATTTCCCGTATTTAGGGGACTGCAAAAACCGCTGGAGTTCATGGGCATTCGTGGACGCTTCCTCACGTTGGCGGCATTGGCCATCGGTGTGTCGTTTGTCGGATTCATACTCTTCTCCATTGTATTGGGAAAGCTCGCCGGGTTCATCGCCATGCTTGTCATGGCAGTCATCGGGCTGGTGACCATCTTCGTCAAACAGCGCGGGGGACTGCACAACAAGCGGAGAGACAAGGGAATTTTCATTTACAACAAACTGAGAAAAAGCTCCTAATTATGGCACAAACCAAGAAAAAAGTCTTTGACGGCCTCTATTCTGGGCTGGAGGAAACGGACGGCAATGTCGTCCTTTTTTCAGCCAAGGGCGAGCCGTCCGTCATCTTCGAGATGACCAACCCGGTGCAGCAGCTCTGTACCGATGCCGGGCAGTACATACGTTTTCAGGATGTACTCTCCAATGTGGTGCAGACCCTCGGCGAGGGCTATGCCCTGCAGAAGCAGGACATCCTCTGCAAACAAGCCTACCACCATGACGTACCGGAAGATGCGGAGTTCCTGACCCGGAGCTATTTCAATTATTTCGAGGGAAGAGAGTTCACGGAGATACGCACGTACCTGATAGTGACACAGGAGGCGCAGCGCAGCCAGTTCGTGCAGTACGACCCGAAGACGTGGCTGGACTTTCATACAAAGGTTTCTAAAGTGGATGACATCCTGACGGAACGGGGCATCCGGCATCGCAAACTCTCCAAAGCCGAAGCTGACGAGTATTGCCACCGCTTCATGGCATTCCGGTTCCGGCACGGGGCATTCTCCATGACCAACTTCAAGGCTTCGGACGAATACCTGAGAACCGGCAATCGCATTATCCGCTCCTATCCGTTGGTGGATATAGACGAGATAAACCTGCCATCGGTCATCAAGCCCTATACGCAGACGAACATCAACGGCTATCCTATCGCCACTGACCTGTTCTCGTTCCTGACCAACATCCCCTTCTCGGATTGTGTGGTATTTAACCAAGTAGTGCAGATACCCAATCAGAGAAAACTGTTAAGGAAGTTACAAGGCAAGGCGAAGCGTCATGGCTCCATGCCCGACCCCAGCAACAAGATAGCCAAGGCAGACATCGAGGAGGTATTGAACCGGCTTGCCGTGGATAGTTCCATGTTGGTATATACGAACTTCAATATCTTGGTCAGTTGTCCCGTGGATAAAGTAACCCCGGTTACATCGTATTTGGAGACCAAGTTATATGAGTGTGGCATCATGCCGTCAAGGACTGCTTACAATCAGTTGGAACTTTTCACGGATAGCTTTCCCGGCAATGCCTACGCTTTCAATTCTGACTACGATTTATTCTTGACTTTATCCGATGCGGCATTATGCTTTTTCTTCAAAGAGCATCTAAAGGAGTCTGAGCAGACACCTTTGACCACCTACTATACAGACCGACAAGGACTGCCGGTCTGCATAGATTTCACAGGAAAAGAAGGCAAAATCAAGATGACCGACAATGCCAATTTCTTCTGCATCGGGCCAAGCGGAAGCGGAAAATCTTTCCATACCAATAGTGTCGTCCGCCAGTTGTTGGAACAAAACACGGATATCGTAATGGTAGATACAGGCGATTCCTACGAAGGAATCTGCGGCTACTTCGGTGGCACGTATATCTCCTACACCAAGGAGAAGCCTATCTCCATGAACCCCTTTAAGGTGACTAAGGAGGAATATGAATTAAACTTCGGTGAGAAAAAGAATTTTCTGAAATCACTCATATTCTTGATATACAAAGGTAACGAACTGCCTTCCAAAATTGAGGATATGGTGGTGAACCAGACCATAGTGGAATATTATGATGCCTTCTTCCATCCCTTTGAGAAGTTCACGGAGAAGGAACGTGAAGGTTTACGTCAGAAGCTATTGGTGGATGCCAAGATGGAAGAAGATTATGATAATTATTCCACTAAGATGGAGGATATTGACGAACTGATAACAACGGAAGAGCCTCCTTCCAAGATGGAGGAAAACCGTATGCTGATGTTGCCTACCGAGGCTCACAGGCAAAAGCTGATTCGTCAATACCGTTCCCTAAATGCGCTTGCCCATGACCAAGGGGCTACCCAGGCAGAAAGGGAGCGTGCCTTGTGCATTATGGAGAAATTCAAGAAGGAACTCTATGAGAACTCTTTCCTAATAAAGATTGAGAAGCAGATTGATTATCTGGAAGTACAGAAACGCAGGTTGAGAGTGAAGGAACTGTCCTTCAACTCCTACTATGAGTTTGCTCTGGAGCGCATCCCTCAAATCATCGCACAGGAGAAAATCAGTTTCGGTATCCGGGACTTCGCAGCTATCTTGAAGCAGTTCTACCGGGGTGGCGAATTAGAGACCACGCTGAATTCCGATTTGAATGTAAACCTCTTTGATGAAAGGTTCATCGTCTTTGAAATTGATAAGATAAAGGATGATCCCGTGCTTTTCCCTATCGTGGTGCTAATAATCATGGACGTGTTCCTTCAGAAGATGCGTATCAAGAAGGGGCGCAAGGCATTGATAATCGAGGAAGCATGGAAGGCAATCGCTTCGCCTACGATGGCAGAATATATCAAGTACCTCTATAAAACGGTCAGGAAATTTCACGGCATAGCCGGAGTGGTCACTCAGGAGTTGAATGACGTGATAGATTCACCCATTGTAAAGGAAGCCATCATCAACAACTCGGATGTCAAGGTTTTATTAGACCAGACCAAGTTCAAGGACAGATACGATGAGATAGCTGCCATATTGGGATTGACCCAAATCCAGCGGCAGCAGATTTTTACCGTCAATTCCCTGAACAACCGTGAGGGTCGCAACTACTTCAAGGAGGTATGGATATGTAGAGGACAGAACTCGGATGTCTATGGTGTGGAGGAACCGCCCGAATGTTATTGGGCATACACCACCGAGCGGACTGAAAAAGAAGCCTTGAAAATTTACCTCTCCTACTATGGTAATATGCAGGAGGCAATCACGAGAATCGAGGCAGATAGGAAGCAAGCCGGGGATGACAAGTATTTGGTATTCGCAAGAAAAGTCAATCAACAACAAAAAGTGATGTCGTTATGGTAAGATTTAGAATGATGCTTGTGGCACTCATAATAATGGTGGCCACTCCAAATTTATTCGCCGCTTGGAAGGTCGTCATAGACAAGAACTGCATCAAGGTGGTATCAAGTAACCTTGCCTCTCAAAAGCTGATAGAAGGACAACACAACCAGCGTCTGGACTCCATTGCCGAGAAAAAGAAGAAGGTGGAACTCTATACCGTGAGCATGGCTACCATCAAGGAACTCTATAAGTTAACAATGCAGAATGTGTCAGGATTCGGCACGGAAAGCAAATATTACAAGGAGATTGGATTGTGCGCATACGACATCCTCAAAGATGTGCCGGAACTTATCCAGACGGTAAGCAAGGCTAAGTTCTCTAACAAGTTGCTTTGCCTGAATGAACTTGGCAACCTTGTCACGGAAACCCAACAGTTGGTGGGCAACTTTGTAAATATCGTGAACAATGCCACGATACAGAATCCCCTCAAAGGACAAGGCACGGCTGAAAAGAAAAGTGACGGCTACAATATGCTTGACCGCTATGAGCGATTATCGCTTGCCAATTCTATCTATTCCGGCCTCTTGGAAATCCGCTATAAGGTGGAGGGTATGATACTGATGGCTCAATATGCAACCGCCAACGACCTTTTCTTTGCCATTGACCCGGAGGGTTGGGCAAATGTGGTAACGATGAAGAATAATGTTGGTGGTCTTATCAATGACTGGAACAGACTGGTAGCTTCCAATTACTAACATCAATCTGAGCGAATATGAAACGATATTTTATCATAGGAATGATGCTTGTGATGCTCTATCCGGCAAAGTCTTTCGCCTTTGTCATCCCGAAAGACCTGCCGACCATTGAAGCCCTGATAGCCCTTCACAAAGCCGTGAAGAAGGATGAAGACCAGGCATTGAAACGGGTGGCTACCAGTTTCGGGGAACAGTCGCTTGTAGTCAAGGGAGCCTTCAAGTTCAATGACGTAAGGACTACGCTCGATACCAAGTTGAGCAATACCCATTCGTACCTCATACTGGCAGGTGCTATATCAAGTACCTCCAACTCGCTCTATCAGTTGGTCAAAGAGTATAAGGACTTTACGAGCAATACCTTCAAGCATGTATCGAAGAAGCCGTTTGTCGGTTGGTACTATGCGGATGCCAATGTCGCCATATCAAGGGAGATAAGTCATTGCTACAAGCTCTATGCTTCCATGGCGGCTTCAGGTATCAATCTGATGAAGGCGAGTATGGACGAAAAACTGAATCTGGTGATGACCCTCAAAACATCCATCGACAGGGTGCGGTACATCATAGATAATGCCAATCTGTATTGCTTCCTGATAACGGATTGCGGCTGGAAACCGGATTATATCTGGGAGATTCTGAACTCCAATGTCAAGGACGAGATAGCGAATAAAGTAATCAATAAATGGAATCAAGGATATGCAGGTTAGAAATATAATATGGGCATTGCTCTGCATAATGATGCTGGCAATGCCATTCAATTCTTTCGCCCAACGTCCTTCCCGTGACAAGGAGAAAGAGAAACAATGGAAGTCTATGGAAAACGGGCCTTGGGACTTTGCTCCCGACTGGTACTATTACTTCCTGCACAACAAGTATTCCGGTGCGGAGATGTATTGGAAGTGGGCAGGCTTCAAGTCCGGTTTCCGTGTACGCTTCAAAGAGAAAGACTCCTCTATCAAGCGTATCATGCCTACCCGTGTGACGGCAGAAGAGACCCAACGGCAGAAAGTGAAGAAGGTGGAAACGGAGCGCAAGTACATCGAGGAATTGTATAAGGAAGAGCTGGTTCGCGAGGCTGACAGGTCGGTTGATTTGACCTACACTTCCTACAAGGACGAGTTTGACCGTATGCAGAAGTGTATCACGGACGGGCTGCTTTACTGCATGAAGAAGAGTGACGGCAAGCTCAAATACCAGGTGGACGAGTTAAGCCGGCAGAATGAAATCCTTTGTTCCGGCATCGCCTACATTCATAAGACGGGTGTCGGCTACGGACTGGAGAATGCCAAACGGCAGCAGGCCTACGAGGAAGCCAAGACGAAGATGCAGGAACTGGTCAATCAGACTGCCCATCTGTGTGCTGTGGTAGCAACGCATTATTAAACTGTAAAATAAGAATAACAATGAATGTATTATCAATTTTCCTGACCATAGGCTTGCCCGCCATTGACGAGAGTCTGGATAAGCTGTTGGTTGCCATGGAAACCTTCCCGAATGTGGCGGTATTGGGTGATGCAGTCGGACTGGCACGTATCATCGGACTGTTGCTTGCCCTTTGTGTCGGCTCTTACGAATGTTGGATGATGATACTCGGACGGCGCGGCATGGATGTGATGAAGCTCCTGCGCATTGTCGGTATCTCCATCTGTATCTCTTCCTCGTCATGGATCTGCTCCGCATTGCAAGTACCGGGCAAGGGATTGGAGTCAGCCACCAAAGCGATGGCACACTCCAAAAACAAGGAGGTGGCTGCTTTTGAGCTAAAGGTAGCACAAAAGCAGAGCGAATACCTAGACCGATTGAGAGCCGTTCAAGATTCCATTGCAACCGCCAAACAGGTGGCCGCTATCGGCGAAGATGCCGCCTGGTGGGACAAGCTCATCTACAACGTGGAAAACTTGGGCAGTACCATCAATAACTATGCGCAACGTGCGGCTGTGGCAGCCGAAACAAAAGTCAGCGAGTGGATCAACGATGTCATACGCTTTATCGGTGAACTGATATTCCAGATGTCCTATTACGGCATACTGGTGGCGCAACGGATATTCATCGCCATTATGATGATATTCTGCCCAATCATGTTCGCATTATCACTGGCCCCACCTTGGAGTTCGGCATGGAGTCAATGGATGTCAAAGTTCCTTTCCCTCTCGTTATGGGGATTCGTTACCTATATGTGTCTTTACTATATTGACTTCATCCTTCTCTATAACTTGCAGCAGGACATGGTAGCCTATAACCACCTCCTGCACGGCTCTGTCAATTCGTGGGAACAGATTGGTGCATTGGGATTGCAAGGGATAGGCTCTAACTGTATGTATGCGATGGGCATGCTGGTGGGGGCCTACATCATCCGTTTCGTTCCCGAAGTGGCTTCTTGGCTGATACCGGGCGGTGTAAGTTCAAGTGCGGCTTCTGCGGCTGGCTCTACTGTTACAGGTATGGCTGCTACGGCTGGTTCAATCGCCGGAGGTGCGATTGGTGCTACTGCTGGTGCGGCAGGTTCGGTAATTAAATCCAAGTGAATGTAATCTTAAAACGAAACGATATGCTTATAGAATCATTAGCGCAGAAAACAAAGCTTGCCATGATGACGGTACTTGCAACCATCGGAGGTTGCGCCGTCATCTGCGGCTTCACTGTCTGTTGCTGTATCTCTTTGGTCACCAAGGAGCGGCAGCAGATATATGTATTGGATGGTGACATTCCATTTTTGGCGGAACGGGCCAAGTTGGAAGCGAACTTCACTATGGAGGCGAGGGCACACATCCAGCTCTTTCATCAATACTTCTTCAACCTTCCACCCGATAACGACTATATCAAATGGACGGTCGGCAAGGCGATGTATATGGCGGATGGCACAGCCTTGAAACAGAAACAGGCGATGGACGAGAACGGGTTTTATTCCGACATCATATCGTCATCAGCAGTCTGCACCATCATGTGCGACTCCATCCAATTTGACGAGCATGAACGGAAGTTCACCTACTACGGCACACAGCTTATCAAGCGGCGCACCCGTGACTTGAAACGGACAATGGTAACGACCGGGTATGTGGAGAATGTGCCGAGGACGAGGAACAATCCCCACGGGTTGATGATTACCAACTGGCGCACCATAGAGAACAAGGATTTGGATTATTAAAAACAGCAACAATGAAATCACTCAGAAAGACATTGCATGAAAGCCGCCTGAAGACCCACCAACAGGTTCGGTCATGGCTGCAACCCAAGATGGGGGCAATCGGTACGAAATATCGGTTGGCAGCAAGAATCCGTTTGGCAAACGCATGGGCGATAAAGCATCCCAAGAAGACTTTTGCCTATGTGGTCAGTTCTCTACTATTCTTGTTAGTGGGTAATCTTTGGATAAGTGGAACAAAAAACGACCCGTCAAATGAATTAAGCGACTCCAATATCAGTATGGTTTCCAACATGGAACCGCTTTTCAGCGGCTTCCATACCATACAGGCAAACAAGGACATCCAGCGCAACACGCTGATTGATTTGGTAGCCCAAGGTCAGGAACTCCGTGAGGAATTGGATTCGATGATTGCCGTCCCCAATAAGTCAAGGATAGATTCCGCCCGTATCATCCAACGATACCGACAGCTCGAAAACATTGTAAAATCCCTTAATAATAATGAGAACAAATGATTAAAATCAATTTCAAACAACCCAAGTATATCTTCCCGCTGGTGGTGTTCGTGCCGCTGTGCGCCTTGATATACTTCATGATGCAGACCTTCAAGGGTTCGGGCGATACCGAACAGTCGGTAGCCACCGACCGCATCAACATGGAACTTCCCGAAGCCCAAGCGGAAGAAGCCGGAGATAAGATGTATGAGATGTCAAGACGTTTCGGTGACGAGGATGCCTTTACCGCAGTCGGTGCTATCGGCGAGGAAAAGAATGAGACCGAGGAACTGGAGCATGGTTATACCGAAGAGGAACTGAATCTGCTTGATGCAGCCGAAGCAGAACGCATCCGTCAGCAGAAGGAACTGGAGGAGTTGGAGCGTTCCCTTGCGGAATCCCGAAAGCATATCAATGAATATGCCTATGGCGATAATCCGACCAATGGTTATACCTCAAAGGACGAATTTGCCCAAGATTTGGAGGAAATCCAACGCAGGAGCTATGAACGGCAGAAAGCCATTGAAAGCGGACTGGGTATAACCACCCCGGAGCAGGAAGAAGCCCTGCAAAGGCAACGTGCCGATTCCTTAGCCAAAGTACGACAGGAAGAGAAAGAACGCAACCGTCCCAAGCTGGTTATCAAATCCTCCGATACCAATGCGGACAAGTTTCACACGGTCTCTTCTTCGGACGATGCGGTGGATGCCAAACTGATTCGCGCCATGATAGACCAGACCACCAAGGCACGTGAAGGCACCCGGCTTCGCTTCAAACTGTTGGATGATGTGACGGTTGGCGGCATCAATTTGAAGAAAGGCACTTACCTCTATGGAACAGTTACAGGGTTCGGGCAGCAGCGTGTACGTGCGGCCATCACCAGTATTCTGATTGGTGACAAGTTCGTCAAGGTCAATCTGTCCGTCTTTGACAATGACGGCATGGAAGGCTTCTATGTCCCCGAATCACAGTTCCGTGACTTTGTGAAAGATGCAGGCTCCAATGCGGTGCAGCAGAATATCAGTTTTGAATCGGGAAGCGGATATGAAACCGGCATATCGGCTGAAGCCATTGCCTTGCAAACCTTGCAGAATATGTATAACTCGGCATCGTCGGCCATATCCTCCAATATCCGAAAGAACAAGGCGAAAATCAAGTACAATACCATTGTCTATTTGATAAATTCGGATGAAGCAAGATAAATAATAACAGAACTTTTTTACAGAAAACATTAAAATTTCCCAGTATGAAATCCAAGATTATTCTTTTCATTCTCAGTGTTCTCTTTGTCGTAGGCAACGCATCTGCCAACGAAAGAATCTATGTCAATAGCGGAGTAACCACCCACATCGTCATGCCGGAGAACATCAAGTTGGTGGATATATCCACTCCCAAGATTATCGGCAACCAGTGTGCCGACAACATTGTGCGCATCAAGCCTTTTCAAGAGAGCGATTCCACTACGGTATGCAATTATAAGGAAGAAGAACTGTTAGGTACGCTTACCTTGATTGGCGAGCGACACATTGCCCAATATGACATCATTTATACGGAGTGTGCGGCTAATGCGGCATCCATTTTCCAAGTACCATACAGCGATACACAATCCTACATCAACCCGGAGGTGTCTATGCCCATGTCGGAAATGGCCCGCTATGCGTGGGCAGTTTATGGCAGTGACCGCAAGTTCAATCAGGTGGTGTCAAAGGCGCACGGCATGAAAGCGGTGGTCAATAATATCTATGCCATTGGGGATTACTTCTTCATTGACTACTCGCTGCAGAACAAGACGAAGATACCTTACGACATTGAGGAACTGCGTGTGAAGCTGACCGACAAGAAGCAGAGCAAGGCTACCAACTCACAGACTATCGAACTGACTCCGGTATTCTCACTCAACTATGCCAAGAAGTTCCAGAAGAATTACCGCAATGTGTTGGTGCTTCCCAAACTGACTTTCCCGGACGAGAAAGTGTTGAGACTGGAGATTTCAGAGAACCAAATCAGCGGACGTGTCATCGTGCTGACCATCGAATATGAGGACATCCTCAATGCCGACGGTTTTGACTCGGACATCTTGAAAAACAGCGATTATTATCCTTACTATTACATCAAATACTCTGTCGAACAATGAAAAAGCTATTATTCCTTTTTGTATGTGCGGTTATGACCATTGGTGCATCCGCGCAAGATGCCAAGCTATCAATAAATGCAGGCTTTCAGTTCCCCTCTACGTTGAACACTACGGTCAGCTATGAACATCCGCTATCCTACGGTAATGCCGTGGAGTTGTATGGCGAGGTGGGCAACCATTGGAGGAAGCATGACTTTTGGAAAGGTTACTTCTGGGATGGCGGCATTGTCTATAAGCAACGGCTGGCAAGATACAAGAACGGTATGCTTCGCTTCCGTTTCGGCCCTCAATTCGGTGCGGTGGAAAGAAAATTCTTTCTCGGATTGGAAGCGAGCTTTGAATACAGCTACGTTTTCAGAAACGGTTGTGAGTTTGTGATTACCCAAAAGAATAACGTGAATTTTGTTCATGGGGACACTTTTAGAAATGGATTGTTGCTTGGTATGAAGATACCTTTTTGAACCACTAACTGATTTTGAGCTATGGCATTTGAAGAAACAAGGGAACAGCAGCAGATGTATAACTACTTCCGTAGCTGCATCTACATCTTTCTCATCATTGAGATTATTATGAACCTGCCCATTACGGCAGACAACCGTGTTACGCAGTTCATTCTTGACCTGTTAGGCAGATTCCCCGTGTTCACGTCCGTTTCGGGTTGTAAGATGGTGGAACTGGTCTGCATCTGTGTGGTCTGCATCGGTACAAAGGCGAAGAAAGCATTGAAGTTCAATGTCAAGACAATGGTCATTTATCCTGTATTAGCCGGTCTGACCCTTGTCGGACTCTGCTTCCTCTTTCACAAGATGGACTTCGGAATGAGTTGGATGGGATTCCCTGCCAACCGTATTCTTTATGCCGTATGCTCAGTAGTTGGCACCATGTTGGTGCATCAAGGATTGGACGGCATTGCCAAGTATTACAACTATAAGGTTGGTGATGACCGTTTCAATTTCGAGAACGAGTCCTTCCAACAGTCTGAGGTACTTGCCAATAACGACTATTCGGTAAACATACCGATGATTTATTATTGGAAACGGAAGATGCACAAGGGATGGATCAATATCATCAACCCGTTCCGTGGCACGATTGTTCTCGGAACACCGGGTTCGGGTAAGTCCTTCGGTATCATTGACCCGTTCATACGGCAACATGCCGCCAAAGGTTTTGCCATGATGGTGTACGATTTCAAGTACCCCACATTGGCGAAAACGCTATTCTATCAGTTCTGTAAGAATCGGAAAGCCGGAAGGCTTCCTGCTAACTGTGGGTTCCGTACCATCAACTTCACGGATGTGGAATACTCTGACCGCATCAATCCGATACAACGGAAGTATATCCCTGACTTGGCGGCAGCTTCGGAAACGGCAGCTACCTTACTTGCTTCCTTAAACAAGGGAGGTGGAGAAAAGAAAGGCGGTTCGGAAGCGTTCTTCACCAATTCGGCAGAGAACTTCTTGGCGGCTATCATTTATTTCTTCGTAAACTTCCACCCTGTCGGGTTCAGAAATGGAAAGAAACTGAAACGCTATATTTTGCTGGAGGGAAAGAAATTGGAGATTGTCATTCGGAATTGGGATGACTTCAATGCCATAGACGAGAAGGGAAATGTGGTGCTGGACTTCGTGGATGAGAACGGCAATGATGTATCTACCGATGAAGATAGGATGTTTGTGGACTTGAACGGGTTTTCTTATAAAGACCGGACAAGAACACTTAGAAAAATAGACCGCTGTTGGTATGAGGATGAGCACGGAAACGAGGTTGAGCCGGACACCATCACAGGTGAGTTCTCAGATATGCCGCACGTACTATCATTCTTAGGCAGGTCATACGACCAAGTGTTCAACATCCTGATGCAGGATGATAAGATTGCATCCTTGATGGCTCCGTTCAAGAGTGCTTTCGAGAACAAGGCGAATGACCAGTTGGAAGGTATGGTGGGTACGCTTCGTGTCAATGCCGCAAGATTGGTATCTCCCGAAGCCTATTGGGTCTTTACAGGTGATGATTTTGACTTGAAGATTTCAGACAAGGAGCATCCGAGTTATTTGGTCATCGCCAATGACCCGGAAAAGGAACAGGTCATCGGTTCGCTGAACGCTTTGGTGCTGAACCGACTGATTACACGTGTAAACTCCAAGGGGAACATCCCGGTAAGCATCATCGTGGATGAGCTGCCCACTCTGTACTTCCATAAGATAGACCGTTTGATTGGTACGGCACGTTCCAATAAGGTTGCCGTGACCCTTGGCTTTCAGGAGTTGCCTCAGTTGGAAGCGGACTATGGCAAGGTAGGTATGCAGAAGATTATCACTACCTGCGGTAACATCTTTATGGGAGCGGCACGTAACAAGGAAACCTTGGAGTGGGCGCAGAATGATGTGTTCGGCAAGGCGAAGCAGACCTCACGCTCCATCTCCATCAATGACCAAAAGGTATCTACTACCATCTCCGAGAAGATGGACTACCTTGTTCCGGCAGCCAAGATAGCGGATATGGCTACGGGATGGCTGGCTGGTCAGGCGGCACGTGACTTTACCGCCACCAATGACAAGATGCTTGACAACTTCGACATAGAGCAGTCGGAGGAGTTCAAGACCACGAAGTATTTCTGCAAGACGCACTTTGATATGAAGAAGATTAAGGCGGAGGAAGACCACTATGTGGCTCTGCCCAAAATCTATGAGTTCAAGAATGACCGGGAGAAGGAGATTATGCTGAACCGCAACTTCAAGCGTGTCAATCAGGAGGTGGAGGATATGGTTAAGGAACTGCTTGGAATGAGTTGATTATGGAAGGACTTGCGAAGATACCCACCTTTAGCGGTAGCACGTTGAAGATTATCGCCATTATATCTATGGTGATAGACCATTGTGCCTATTTTCTGATGGAGAACGGCACACTACTTTACAATGCCATGCGCTGTGTAGGTCGTATCGCCTTTCCTGTGTTTGCTTTCTTGATTGTGGAAGGTTTCGGTTATACACATAACCGAAAGAGGTACTTTGCACAGCTATTGGTATTTGCCGTTATCAGTGAAGTTCCTTGGTATCTGCTGAATGGAGCGGACGGTACGCACAACGTAATGTTCACGTTGGCTTTAGGCGTGATAGCTTTGGCGGTATTGGAGAAATTGAAAGAGAATAGCATCCTTTGTGGGGTGGCTATTCTCTCTATTGCTTGCTTCGCCACTTGGTCTGGAACGGATTATGAGTGGCGAGGAATATTGATAATTGTCGTTTTCAATCTGTTACGGAATCAAAACAAGATTCTTCCTTTTCCCTATGGTCAGATAATGCAGATACTTTGCGCTTTCCCATTGATGATGCACTATGGTAGCATCGGTGCTTTGCTGGCTTGCATGGTCATCTTCTTATACGATGGCACAAGGGGATTTATCAAGGGCAATGCAGCCAAGTATGGATTTTATGCTTTCTATCCGATGCACTTGCTACTAATATGGTGCGCTATAACATTTTTAGCACACTGATAACTGCCGGAATATAATCAGGTGCTTCCGCATACCCAATCTTTTTTAACCAAAGCAGATAGTTCCCATCTTCTCGTTTGTACTTGTACTGCACCTTGGTATAGTAGGCGCGGACACTTTCCGACCAATGGGCAAACTCATAATACTTTCCGGTACGTGGATTGGTCAGCCCAAAGAGGTTGTGCCTATCCCTACACAGTGGTGAGGTAAACCATCCTGTTTCCAAAATGGCTTGTGCCAATACCACTTTCGGATATAGGATGCCGTTCTTCTTGATTTCCGTATAGAGGTTGGGAATCGTCAATTCAGGAAGATGCCCGTTTGATTTAACCCGTTTGAATTTTTGGGACGTCTTACCGTCCACTTTTTGGGTACATAGACGTTTGTTTGTTCTAATATACGATTGAACTTTCAATGTATCTTTCGGTTCATTATTTGAGCCTATTTGTGTTGTATCCTTCTTATTATCAATAGCCTTTTCTTTGTCGTTTGCCCGAATCGACTCAATTCTTGCCTCTTTCGTTATCGTATAGAACTGTGCCGATGCCATGCCCGGCATCAGCATCAAGAACATCGCTGTCAGAATAGTGTTGCGCATTTCTTTTCCGGAATTTGATGTGGGTAATTTTGTGACATCCAAGCGATAACGACACCACAAAATTAACAGTTCAACATCATTCAAATGGAATTACACAACAGAAATTTATCCGAAATGCTGCCCTACGAGAAGTTGGCGGTATTGGGCATTGACCGTCAGAAAGCGGACTTATTGCCACAGGAGGTAAAGGAAAGACTAATGTCCGGCGAGGTTACTCCGCTGATGCAAGTCTCTATCAATGCCAACAATGGCGACATCATCACTTTGCCTGTCAAATTACAGCTTACCGCTGATAAGAACGGTAATCCGGCTCTTATCGCTTACCCGGTCAGAGCGGAGCTTGAAGTGGAGCGGAACAAGGTTCTTCGCTTAACCGAACAGGAAGCTGCACGACTACGGAATGGCGAGGTGCTTCAAAAAGCCGTGGAGGTAAACGGCGAGAAGACACAGCAGTATCTACAGCTTGACCCAGAGACCAAATCGGTCATCCACCGCAAAGTAACGGACATCCAACTGGAGCAGAAACTCAAAGACATGGAGAAGGTCAATGACATCGAGTTGGGCACCCAGCAGAAGCAACAGGTTCGTGAGGGCAAGCCCATCGAACTCAATGTAGGCGGTGAGAAGGTTTCCGTGGGTGTGGACTTGAAAGAACCGCAAGGCTTCAAGGTCATCCAAGGCGATATGAAAGAGTGGGAACGGCAGCAGAAGCTTCGTTATGACGAGCAGCATCCTGAATACTTGGGTCTGGTAATGACAGACAAGAACCGTTGGGAATACCAGAAGGTCGTGGATGCCCAATCCAAGGAACGTGCCATCCACCTTAAACCCTCCCGTGAGGAAAAAGCAAACAATATCCTTAAACGCTGACGGTCATGGCTAAGAAAACAGACAAAGAGCTGGATGCCGGACTCCTGAGACAATTTGACTCTCTGAAACAAAAGCATCCCGATGCGATGCTCCTTTTTCGGGAGGGCGATTTCTACCGGCTCTACAAGGAGGATGCTGTTAAAGCCGCCTTGATTCTCGGCATAGCCACGGCAGACAAGCTGACTTCGGGCATTGAGAAGAAGATAAAGACCGCTGAGTTCCCTACGGTTGCATTGGACACTTATTTGCCCAAACTCATCCGTGCCGGAGAACGGGTCGCCATCTGTGACAAGCTTGAAGTCGTAGAGAAAGTAAGGAAGAACGAAGAACCAACCCTATCAAACAATACCAATATGGCAAAGAAGAGTAAAGAGAAGAAAGAGAAGGCTGTGCAGGAAGAGCCTGCCAAGACTGTGAAGAACACAGCCGGGGAGAAACCTGCCAAGGAGAAAAAGGTGGAAGCGCAAGCGGAAGCCAAGAGTGAACAGAAAGCCGAGGCGAAGCAGGAGAAGAAACCACGCGAGCCTCAGATGGTAACTGCTGCCGGCGAGAAAGTGACCCACGGTCACGCTTACCAAAGCAAAGCCAACCCCGAAGAGTGGTATTTCACCGCCAAGATGGACGGTAAACAGTTGAAGCCACAACGGATGGACGCTACCGACTTAGCCGCCTACCAGAAGAAGGAAATGACGGTGCCCCAGTTGATGGAACGCTATTATCCGACCAAACTGATGCCAAAGGTGTCGGAGGAATCCTTCAAGATGCCCAAGTCCATTGCCGGACCGGAAGGCAATATCTCCGTGGAGAAGTTCAATGTCTATAAGGAGAAGGACGAGCAGCGTGCCGATTATGGCAAGTACAAGTTCTATGCGCAAATCGGTGACTCCAAGATGTCGGCTGTCGCTTCCCGTCAGGACTTGAACGCCTACTTCGATCGGGTGATGACTCCTACTCAACTTGTAGAAAAGAACTTCGGGGAACGCCTGCACTTGAAATCAGCCTACGAGAAGTACCAGCTTCCCGAAGGCATAGACCCGAAAGGTGTGCGTGTGGCGAAAGACCGTGGTGACAACAAGTGGAAGGTGTCCGTGGATATGGGCGACAAGGGGCGCACCACCAAGCATGAAATCTCCTTTGATGACGGCTATTCCCTTTTCAAGGCAAAGACCGCCACACGGGAACAGATTGCAGCGAAGTATCTCAATACGGAAATCAGCGGTATGCTTGCTGCAAAGAGTGTCAAGGTGGAAAAATCCGCATCCATGAAAAGGTAACTAATCAAACAACAGTTTAACGATAAAAGAAAAACTATATATGAACAAAAAGATGAAGCATGAGGAGTTGGTGGAACTCCTTCAGGAGGGCAAAATCGGTTATCTCCGTTTTGTCCTGGAGAGTGAGAACGAACAGGGTTATTTAGAGTGGTGCCGTACCCACGGTACAGACCCCTCGGACGAATCCGCAGAGTTTTATATCGAGCAGACGGACATCGAGCAGATGGACCGTTAGGTAATGGATGACGAGGACTATGGCATCTGGAACTAGTTACAATCCGTCAGCTTCGGGCAATGCCGGTCAGGTCGCTCTGGATAAGTTCGCGGCGATGATGATTGACCGCATGGAGCAGATGAAAGCCTCCGACTGGAAGAAAGGCTGGATTGGTGGTGCTTCGGGTTATGCCGGCTTGCCGCAGAACGTGGGCGGCAGGAACTATTCCGGTTCCAACTCGCTATTCTTGCAACTACATACGGCGGCGAATGGGTATGACCTACCTGTCTATCTGACTTTCAAGCAGGCGCATAACCTCAAAGCCCACGTCTTGAAAGGAGAAAAGGCGTTTCCCGTGGTCTATTGGGATATGCTGGTAAAGGACAAGAACGGGCAGAAAATCAGTTCGGATGAATACCGTGCCATGAGCCGGGAAGAACGGAAAGATTTGGAAGCGATTCCTTTTATCAAGGCTTTTCCGGTTTACAATGTCGCACAGACCAATCTAGCAGAGATACAGCCGGAGCGTATGCAAAAACTATTGGAGAAGTTCAAAGTGCCGGAACTTAGGGATACCGAGGGTATGTATGCCCATGCCGCCCTTGACCGTATGGTACAGATTCAGGGCTGGCTCTGCCCGATACAGGCGGACAAGCGAGTGGATGGTGCTTATTATTCTCCCTCGACAGATAGGATTGTTGTTCCCTTGAAGGAGCAGTTCAATATCGGCAATACGCCGGAGGAAATCTATCGTGGCGGTATGGAGTATTATTCCACTATGCTCCACGAAATGACGCACTCGACCATGATGGCTGATCGTCTCAACCGTGAAATGGGCGGCAAGTTCGGAGACCCGAAATATGCGAAGGAGGAACTGGTGGCGGAACTGACGGCTGCCATGATCAGCCATTCGATGGGATTTGATTCCAAGATAACGGACAACTCAGCCGCCTATCTGGATTCGTGGATTGGTGTTCTGAAAAAGGAACCGAAATTTATTGTTTCCATTATGGCAGATGTGAACAAGGCTTCCGACCTGATTCTTGACCACGTGGACAAGCAGCGGTTGGCATTGGGCGAACAGCCTTACCTTGCCAAAAACGACCCTTTTACTCCTTTGGGGGCTGATGAAGAAGTTCCCTTCAAGAATGCCGCCATTATCAAGACCCGTTCCGGCGATTATGCCATCCGTGCCTCTTACGATGGTGTGGAACTGGGATTGAAGAAAGTTACCAAGGACACGGCAAAGACCTTCTTCCAGCTTACCGACCAAAAGGACAAGACGGCATTCCTGAATATGACGGCACGCAAGACTTACGAACCGGAGTTGACAGTGATGCGGAGAAATCAGAAGGTAAGCACGGGTATTTCTCTTTGATTGGAACTTATCTCTAATACAGACAGATAATGAGTGATTACAAAGTAAACTTCAAGGAGATGAAATCCCGTGTGGGTGTGGATGACATCGCCTATGCGTTGGGGTATCGTCTGGACCGGAAAGCGGGTGTGGGTCGGTACATTGAACTGGTGCTTGGTGAAGGCAATGACAGACGTGATACCATTATCGTCAGCCATCCGCATAACAAGGTGGCCCAGACTTTCTTCCGCAGGGATGGCTCCAAAGGCGATGTGGTCACTCTCATCCGTGAGAATCTGAATTCATTCCTGGTATCGGGTAAGGACGATTGGCAAAAGATTGCCAAGGTGATGGCATGCTTTGCCAATATGCCCGAACCCGAATACCGGGAAGATAGAGAATATATCAAGTCCATCAAGCATGATGCCGTCTTCGATGAGTCGCGTTATGAGGTCAAGTCGATTGATACCAACAAGATTCCGAGATTATTTTCTCAAAGAGGCATATCCGATGATACAGTGAAAGAACTATCTTCTTTTATTTCTCTTGTCAGGGATAAGCAGAATGGAAAGTTTGAAGGTTACAATATCGGTTTCCCTTATACGAATGAGCATAGTGATGAAGCCAACGGCTACGAGATTCGTGGATATGGCGGTTACAAGTCCAAGGCGGCCGGTACGGATTCTTCCTCTTCGGCTTGGGTGGCAGATTTGACAGGTGGCAATCATGAGGCTGTCCGAAGCGTGTTCTTCTGTGAGTCGGCTCTTGATGCGATGGCTTTCTATCAGATGAACAAAGTTCAATTAGGTACGGATATGGCTTTGGTATCATTGGGTGGTACGTTCTCTGACAAGCAGATAACCGGAACGATGGCTCGTTTCCCAAATGCGAGGGCATTTGATTGTTTCGACAATGATTTAGCCGGACGTATCTACGGATTGCGTATGATGGCAATTTTAGAGGACATTCCGATGAAAATCACTCGCACAGACAATAAACTGCAAGTGGAAGCCAAAGGAAAATCCTTTGAATTGAACACGGAACGCTCACTGACGGCACAGGTCTGCGAGAAGCTATCCATCCGTTATAAGATGGGGCAATGGCTACCGCCCAAGGCTTTCAAGGACTGGAATGATTGTCTTATGAACAAACCAATGGCGCCGATTCTCTCTCCGCACAAGGAGGAACGTGAACAAAACTTGACTGGACGCAGAAATAGTGGTCTTAAAATGTGAAGTATATGCAAAGAATAAAATCAAAAGTAGCGGCATTGGCCATTCTATCAGTTTCCCTGATGAACGGCTTGCCTTCATTTGCCCAACAGACAGATCCAGCTTTGACAGGTGCGGTGATTGCGCAGACTGTGGAGTTGAAGAATCTCCACAAGCAACGCAAGAAAAGACAGGAACAGATTATCGCTGCCGAGACTGCCGTAACCTTGGCTCTCGATCGTGTTCACTCTGTGGAGAACAAGATGCTGGAATACCTCTCCAATGCGCAGGGTGCGATGCAGAACCTCTATCAGATTAAACGTGCAGGGGAATTGGTTACGACTGAGATACCGAAGAACTGTAGTTTGTTGACCAAATCTGTGGGTCGTAATCTGAAAGGAACGGCTATTGCCGCCATCGTGTCGGATGAGCTGACGGATGCGGCGACGCAAATGGCGGCACTCTATCCGTTTATGAAGCAGTTGGTGACTTCGGGCAGTTACAACGTGCCCGGTGGGGACGGGAAGAACGAGAAGCACAAGGTGAACTTGTTGAACTCTTCCGAAAGGTACTACATCGCCAATGAGGTGGTGACCCGGTTGGAAGCCATCAATACGGACTTGTTTATCCTGGCATGGCAGGTTCGCACCTTGTCTTGGAATGACCTTTGGTTCTCTCTTGACCCGGAGGGTTGGGCAAATGTGATGTCCGGCAAGAATGTCATTGACGGTATCGTATCGGAGTGGAATCAAGGCTACTTGCTTAAATGGTAATTAGAATAGAATCAGAATGCAATTAGAATAATAATCGAACAACGTAATAATCAATATTCAAAGAGTATGATGACAACAGAAAAGAAAATTATAGGTAGCTGCCCACTCTGTGGCGGCAACGTGGTGAAGACCTGCAAGGGGTATCGCTGTGAGAATAATATTGGAGATAATCCCTCGTGTGTACTGAACATCAATGCCATTCTCGGTAATCGCAAGATGGCTGACGATGAGATAGCGAAACTGCTTGCCAATCGCTCGGTGCTACTGGACGGCTTCGCTACTAAGGAAGGAAAGACTTTCCCTACTGTGCTTGAACTGGCTGATGACGGCAACATCAATATGCAGTCGGTTATCGGCAAGTGTCCTCATTGTGGCGGTGAAATCCGTGTAGGCAATCGTGCCTTCAACTGTTCCAACTACAGCAATCGGGAAGCTCCTTGTTCGTTTGCCATCTGGCGCAACATCGGTGGGCATCAGGTGAATTTGGCTGAAGCCAAGGAACTTTGCGAGAAAGGTATCACTTCTACTGAACTGGAGATGTATCGTGAGGACGGTGCAGTGTACCGCAAGCGTCTGGGTGTCTCTCCTGACAAACTCCAAATTGTGAAGATATGAAACCGGGTACAAGATTAGCCATCATTTTGGCTTCGATTATTCTGTTTTGGAGTGTCGTGGGCTACTTTGTGTTTTGTGGCGATAATCTGAAGAAGCGTGCTGTTGAGGTGGCGGAACTGGCATTGAAGGCTTCGGTGGATAATCCGAGGTCTGTCAAGATTATCGGTATCAGCCAGCCGGATTCTGTGTTTGGCAGAGAGTATATCACGATGGACGAGAAGATGTCTATCTCTATGATGATGATGAAAATCAACGAGAAGGTGATGAAACTTACTGACGGGCTGGAGAACTTCAATCCTGATGACAAGGAGATTTCCGTGCTGATGGAGCGTCAGATGGAGGCGATGTCGGTTCTCCGTGCTATGACTCCACAAACAAATGATAATGTTGTAAAATCATTTACGGGTTGGAAAGTCAAGGTTGAGTACGAGGGCAAGGATTCAGGCGGCAAGCCTTATCACTCTGAATACTGGTTCATATTAGACAAAGAGGCGCAATTTGTCATCAAGTCGTTTGAGATTCCTTTGATGTAATTCGTATTCTTCCATAATATCTGTAGCCCCGGCATCCGGGAACTGTAAGGTTCAAGGGTGCCGGGGATTTTTGTGCCTGTTATCTTCATTCGCTCATCCGCGCTCCCGGTTCTATTTTCCGATACAAAGTAACGGAGGGCGGTGCCGACAGCAAACGCCGTTGCACTTGGCTGCACGGAAAGCGGACGGCAGCCTTCCGCAATTTGTGCCAAATCGGGTATTCCGTCTCTTTCCGCTTACCACATTTGCCTTACGCCCCTTGTTCCCTCCGTGTGTGGGGCATCGTAAAAACAACCCCTGGAGCGAGAAGCCAAAGGCTTCAAACAAAAGGGAAATAAATCAGAACGTATGGCTATCACACTTAAAGACAGAAAGGAAACGGTAAACCTCAGAGGGAATGTTTACGAACTGACCCTATTGTGGAACAGAGAGGACATCCGCAGATGTGCTTTCGGTATGTCTCCCAATTATGCCCATATCCGCAAGGATGGAAAGAACTTCGCTTGTATTACTTGCTACTCCAATGATACAGACTTTTCGGTGGAGAAATTCCATCGCTTGTTGGTCAAGCCGGAGTGGAAAGTGTTGTTCCGCAGTGAGGACATCAATACCATTCCGTTGGAGGAACTTTTGGAGAGGTTGCCGATATGGTAATAAATGTATAATAACTTAAAACGAACATATATGAAAGGAACAGAGCAATTTAAGGAAATTATCAAGAACTATCTTGACAACAGGGCAAAGGAGGATGAACTCTTCCGGGTGAAGTATGAAGCTACAGCACGTAGCATAGACGATATTGTGACCTATATTCTCAATGAGGTTCAGCATTCGGGTTGTTGCGGATTTTCCGACATGGAAGTGTTTTCAATGGCGGTACACGCAGCGGAAGAGCCTACATTGATAATCGGTGAGCCGTTATCTTGTGATGTGGTTGTGAATAGGCATATCGAATTGACTGAGGAGGAAAAGGCGGAGCAACGTGATTTGGCTTTGAAACGCTATCAAGAGGAGGAACTTCGTAAGATACAAGCCAGAAACTCCCGACCTAAGCCGGGCAAGCCCAAAGTTCCTCAACAAGCAGAGTTGTCACTATTTGATTTTTAAGAGTATGAAGCCGAGAAACGAATTTGAGAAACTAGTGGTAGCTTCCAATGGGGAGCTGACCGCCATCGGCTCTAAAGCCGTGGAGTGGGCAATCAGAAACGCAGTGAAACATATTACGTTCCGAACATCTGAACATAAATGCACGTGTGGCGATTGCGGAGAGAAATTTGACTATAAGGGAAAAGGCAAGTTTATCCGTTGCCCTCATTGCGGACACCGCTTGCAAGTGACTGATACGCTGAAACGCAAGCACCAAGAGAATAGCTATTTTTCTACCCTTGAAGTGATTGGCTGCTTGCAAGTACAGAGGGTATTCCTTCTAACCGCCATTTACTGCAAAGGGAGACCTATGGATTTCTATTATGATGAAGTTTGCCGTCTGTGGCTCAATGCAAAAGGGCGAGTGGCGGTCACTTCAAGATTGAGAGTCATGGGCTATTACCGGGACAGTTTCTCTTTTGCCAGCCCGATAGAGTTGAGAAACATGTCGGATGTGCATTTAGTCATATCCGATGCCTACACCTGTCCTTATTATTCTGTCCTTCCCGAATTGAGGCGGAACGGGATGAAAGGCAAATTGCCCGACTGCCATCCGTTCGAGTTGATGAAGGCTCTTTTGGCTGACCACCGGATGGAGACGATGATGAAAGCGAGAGATTACAAGGCGGTTGAGTATTTTATCTACCGCTCCTTAGACCTCAATACTTGTTGGCAGTCATACAAGGTGGCTTCACGGCATCATTACCGAATTGAGGACTTCGGTACTTGGTGCGACACCATCCGCTTGCTTGAAAGATGTGGCAAGGATATTCATAATGCCAAGTATATCTGTCCGATAAACTTGAAAGCCGAACACGACTATTGGTTGAAGAAAGCCAATGCCATTGAACGGAAACGCAGGGATATGGAACGGATGGCGAAAGCCAAAGTACACGAAGCCGAGTTTTACAAGAACAAGTCCTGCTACTTCGGCATTATCATCAGCGATGGCGATATAGAGATTTCCGTATTGGATTCGCTGGAGGCTTACAAGGAAGAAGGCAGCAAGATGAAGCATTGTGTTTTCCAATGTGAATACTATGCCAAGACCGACTCTGTTATCCTTTCGGCTCACGACCATTTAGGTAATCGCATTGAGACTGTTGAGTTCAGTTTGAGCCAAGGGAAAGTGGTTCAGAGCCGTGGGGTGTGCAATTCCAACACAGAATACCATGACAGGATTATCCGTTTAGTGAATGAAAATGCCTACCGCTTCATGGAGGCAAGGAGGGCATCCGCATAAGTTCCTTTATATATGTGAAACTCCGACTTCTGCCGCAAGGCGTGGGTCGGAGTTGTTTGGGGTATCAGGGAAGTTATATCTCTATCAGGTTAGCATCATTGAGTTGAGAATAATCTACGTTCATAATGGCACCATTGAAAAATGTAGTTGCACCACCATTATGGGTAATATCATTTCGGGCAAGTCATATAAACGACGATGGCAACCGTGAGGCCTCTCAATTTTTCATTTCATTTTTATGATATATCGTCTGTTAAGGTAATCTATCCATCTGTTGAGATTGGAAATGTTTGCTTCACTCAAACACTCTTGCATCAAAGGGAATAGTTCTTCGTATGTGATGTGTTTGAACGTTTTCAATCCGGCAGGTGTCAGCTTGGATTCGTATTCGCTCCAAACTTCCGAGAAATGTCCGTTATCCTTTGGGTAAACTGTAAGACTTGTAAACTCTGAAAGTTTATCCTCTTGCTTTTTACTCAATCCGAGTATCATGGATGCACCAAGAATATGGTTGCGCCATATTTGGCGATAGCGGTTAGCTACCACATGAGTCGCCATTCCCTCTTTGTCTTCAAACGGGACATCTGCTATAAATTCCGGTATGAACCAACCGCAAGCGTTACTTGGGGTACTATAATTGTCAGCAAGATGAATACCGGAAGCGTTATGTGTTTCTTCCCATTCCTTCGTGCCATGTTTGATAAGATATTCTTTTTCCGTATATTTCACTTCAATGCCAATACCACCCTTTGCACCGGGATTTGCTCCCATTGGTGTATATTCAATGTAAGCATCAAAGGATGTGCCATCGGCAAGACCTTTCGGGTTATACTCGATGTTTATTTTGCTGATAGTATTGATTCGTTCCTCTCCGAGAATACGATTGAACAGGCGGGCAGTTCCCTTTAAGTCATACTGCATTGGAAAGAACACGTTGTATGGAATGTGTTCGCTACGCAAAAGATTTGTAACCATTTGCCCTTTTGTCAAAGACGCTTCTTTGTCAACCTCTTCCGTTATTTCTTTTCGGAATCCGCTGAAGAAAATGCGATAGAGGTTGTTCTCATCACGGCAATCTTTCCAATTCAAAGAACTTCTCACTTCAATCTTATATTCCTTACCATTCTTCCGAATAATACGGATAGGGAATCTATCAGCGGCAATGTCAATCTCCGGGTCATTGACCTTGAAATCTATTTGATGTCCTCTGGCTATTGTCTTGAATTCAGCGTGTTTCATAATCTATCTTATTGAACAAATATAATATGATGATTCTACTTTTTACCATATTGGATTCTCTCTTCTGCCACCATACCATACTCTGTTTGCGTTGGAAGCACATATTCTTTAGGTTGTGTGGCACTGCCGGATTGTGTCAATGCCGGATTCAGCCGTTCCTTCAATTTCGTGTTGCGTTTCAACACCGACATATTACGGATGGCGAAGGACAATGCTTTCTTTGTTCCTACCAGCACACAGATTTTCTTGGCACGGGTAATGCCTGTGTAGATTAGATTGCGTTGGAGCATCACGTAGTGGGTCATCAAGACCGGCATAACGACTATGGGATATTCCGAACCTTGCGCCTTGTGGATAGTCGTTGCGTAGGCTAAGGTCAGTTCATCCAGCTCCGAGACTTCATATTCCACCAACTTGCCATCGAAGTCCACTTGCAAAGTGCGGTCTTCCAAGTTCACCTTCTCCACATATCCCAAGTCGCCATTGAACACATCCTTGTCATAATTGTTGCGAAGTTGCATCACCCGGTCGCCTTGACGGAAGGAATAGCCACTGCGGTTCAATGCCAACTGGGAAGTGTTCAGTACGGCTTGCAAGGCTGTGTTCAGATTGGCAGCACCGACCACACCCCGTTGCATAGGGGTAAGGACTTGGATGTCGCTTGCCGGACGTTTATAGGCTTTGGGCAAGCGTTCTTTTACCAACTTGACGATGGTTTCAGCCACCTGTTCCGGTTCTTCTATCTGCATAAAGAAGAAGTCGGTCTGCTTACCGTTGCTGGTGTCGGGGAATTGTCCCTTGTTGATGGCATGGGCACTCATGACGATGCGGCTGGTCTGTGCCTGCCGGAAGATACGGGTCAGCCGGATGACAGGAATCTTTTCGGAATCGATGATGTCACGAAGCACGTTCCCGGCACCCACACTGGGAAGCTGGTCGATGTCGCCCACCAATACAAGGCGCATATTCGCCGGCAAAGCTTTCATCAGGTTGTTCATCAGGATGATGTCTATCATGGAACACTCGTCCACAATGAGCGCATCTCCTTCCAACGGGTTTTCGTCATTGCGCTTGTAACCATCTTTCGGGTTGTATTCCAAAAGCCGGTGGATGGTCTTTGCTTCCATACCTGTCGCCTCGCTCATTCGTTTGGCGGCACGTCCTGTAGGTGCGGCAAGCAGGATACTTAGTCCCATACTCTTCAAAGCGGCAATGATTCCTTGTGTGGTAGTAGTCTTTCCTGTACCGGGGCCACCTGTCAATACCATGACCTTGGAGGCGACCGCCTCACGGATGGCCTCCACCTGCACTTCATCATATTCGATGCCGGAGGCTTTGGATATGGCAGCGATGTCCAATGTATTTTGGAAGAGATTACCTTCCGCATGATTCAATAGTCCGCTCAAACGATTGGCTGTTCCCACTTCGGCATAATAGAAGGGTGGCATATACAAAGCGTCACCCTCTTGTATCAAATCTTCGCTCTGTAACATTTCTGCCATTGCCTGACGGATGGATTCTTCATCGGCTTCCAATAAGTCGATAGCTGCTTTCAGAAGTTGCTCCTCTTCGGCATAGACGTGTCCTTCTTCCGAAAGGTGGCTGAGTGTATAGGTGATACCACTCTTGCAACGGCGCAGGTCATTCTTCTCATAACCCATCTTGGCGGCGATGCCGTCTGCGGTCTTGAAACCGATACCCCAGATGTCATCTGCTAATTTGTAAGGATTGGCTTTGACTGTATCAATACTTTCTTTCCCGTATTGCCGGTAAATTTTGGCTGCGTATGCGGTGCTGACTCCATAGCCTTGCAGGAAGAGCATCACATTCTTGATGTCCTTCTGCTTCTCCCAACTCTCGGCGATCTTCTCCACCCGTTTCTTGCCGATGCCGGGCACTTCATAGAGTCGTTCAATGTCGGTCTCAATCACGTCAATGGTCTCCAATCCGAAACGGCTGACGATAAGTTGGGCGAACTTCGGGCCGATGCCTTTTACCAGTCCGCTGCCCAGATATTTCTCAATACCGTAAGCTGTTGCGGGCATAACCTCTTCCCACGACTGGCATAAGAACTGGCGACCATATTTTTTGTCCAATTTCCAGTCGCCTTCACACAATAAGACACTGCCGGCGGGTACTTCCAACAAGTTGCCCACAAGTGTCACAAGGTCATTGTAACCTTTTACCTTGACCCTCATGACCGAATACCCGTTTTCAGGGTTTTGGTAAGTGATACGTTCTACTACACAGCGAAGTTTCTGCATATTGTTTCTCCTATCCGTTTTTCTTTGACATCATAATTTAATTTCTGTTTATTGTCGTGTAGCCATTTGGTTCAGTTGAAGGACTTGAGGTATTGTTGTCGCATTTACCGTAGTTGTAGTAGAAATACGGTTGAAACGTATTCCCAACTTTGTCAGTATTGCATTTTTGATTATATCACGGGCTTGTTGCACCTCATTGTCTTTATGAAAATGCCAACCATCTACTTCTATGACTTGTATTGGTTCTTTGGTAAGAGAATTGTAAACCAAGAAATCCACGTGTGAAAAGGGACTTTCTGCAAAAGTCTTTTCCTGCTCATTCAGCAAATCCCAGTCAGCAACCAATTTAGACAGAGGATAGTGACATAATATCTCCGTATTTGTCCATCTAAGTTCTTTAATAGCATTGCACAAGAGATCGTACATTAAATTTTCAGACATGTATTCCGAAACTTGTGGATGAGCCTTTTCATACGCCAGCCGCTCCGAGGTATATTGCTTGTATAGCAAATCGAATACAGAGTGCAATTTGCTTTCCTTTACTTCAAAATTGTTATACTGAATATAGGCTATAAGTTGGGCCAAGTTTGTATCTTTCGGTATCTCATTTCCGTTGGTTACAATACACAAATGTGTTTTCGCACGGGATATTGCAACATTGAGCAGGTTTGCGTCATCTGAAAATTCAGTGGGAACATTATCCACCATACTCATTATAACAGTATCACATTCGCGACCTTGATATTTGTGGACGGTACTGGCAATGTCGCATCCCAATGCTTTGTTGATTTCATCTGCCTGTAAACGATAAGGAGTAATGATGCCTATGCTGCTTTCTTCATCTGTGTATTCGGGCATTACTTCTTGCACTATTACATCTATCTCTCGTTGATTGAATTTATCACGGGCATGATTGCCTTTGGTGGTTCGCACTACTTGTAGGACATTGCTTTCGTCATTGTCTGTTGTCATGGCAATAAGCTCTCCATGATAGAATCGTTGGTTGCAAAATTCAATAATTTTCGGATGACACCGATAATGTTCACGGAGCAGTGTGACCGGAGCATCTTTGAATATTTCTACACACGACTGCAGAAAGCTATGAGTAATGGCATTGTACGAATCGCTTACGTTATAGGTTGTTTGGATGGCATTGAGTGCTTGCGCTTCGTCACGACTTACTACATTAGGAAGCTGCTTGTCGTCTCCAACGATTACGGCATTCATGGCACATGATAGAGCCAATGCCCCCGTCTTTATATCTACCTGCGATGCTTCATCCATGATAACATAATCGAAAACCATATCTTTGCTAATACAACTTTTGGCGGAATAAGTCGTACTGAGTACCACCGGATATTCATTCAAGAACTCTTCGGTTCTGGATTTTATGTCTCGAATGGTAAATTTCTTTCTTGCGGCACCTGCATACTGTTTGGCGGTTTTGTTCTTCAAAAGTTGGAGTGAAGACGAACGCAAATCCTTTACACTTTGTTGGATGTTAATGGATTGAAGCATGGAAGAGATACGTTCCATTTCTTGCTCAATCTCTATTTTGCGTGAAGTGTAATATGCGGTTTCCAAGTCTGTGATTACTTGTGTAGGCTGTCCGCCGAGAAAGGCATACATTTTTATCCCCATTGAAAAAGACCATTTCAGACGAAACCAGAGACTTATTTCCTTTCCATTCTCTTTAATCCTTTGGTAAGCATTAAGCAGATTCAAGAGTTTGGATGAAGGATTCTTTTGTAACCATTCATTTTGATAGGTCTCTTGGTGAAGCATATCGTTATACTTCGTCTCTTTCAGCAGTGCATCGTATTCCGCTTTTAATCGGGCTTGTTTGATTTGCCCGTCAAAACCTTGTGTCACATTTTGCAGTGCAACTGAGGCTTGTTGTGTTACAGTTGTCTCTTCAACTCTCCAGCCGTTTGTATCAGGATAGCCGAATTGATTGGCAATAAAGGTTTCCTTGTTTTGAGCACTACCTAGTTTTGCTACGATAAAACCAAGGTCTTCTCTTTCCAATTTTTCAGCTACATTATCTACGGCTGAGTTGTTGTTTGATACGACAAGGACAGTTTTGCCTGCCATCAACAGATTGGAAATGATATTCAATATCGTCTGAGTTTTTCCTGTTCCCGGTGGGCCTTGAATGATACTTACCTGATGTGACAAAGCTGCTTCTACCGCTTTCTTTTGGCTTGCATTACATCCAAACGGATAGTATATTTGTTTGGGAGCACGGTGAACGGTTAATTGTGCCTTGTCACCAAGATATTGTGCCAAGGGAACATTGTCGCGTTTCACATCAACCAGTTCATACTGTTTGGACAGAATATTTTCTGCATCCTCAGTCTGCAATCCAGTTTCAGCAGCCAATTTCTGTAAATAGTCCCATGTAGAGCCACCTGTTTTATCGATTGGAGTACGTGTTACATAGACATATTTTCCTTCAAAATTTTCATAATATCCATTATTATAAGACACATGATAAAATGTGTGTACCCCATCTGTAAAGCGAAGTAATTCGCTTACATTTGTTATGTGTCTGTTTTTAATATACAATCCTTTTTCCCCTATGTTTATTGTTTCCGGATGGGTAAGAAAAAGTAAGCGTTTCCGATTGTAATTGAATATACGAGTAGATGAAGAAAACAATACAGACCAAAGTCCATTCTTGTTCTCTCTGATGGAGGAGACTTGTTCGGTGATAAACATTTGTTTATCATGCTTTTCCAAATCGATTATCATATATTGTTTTATATTCATACTATATTCAATTACATAACATTTTTGTTTTCTGTTTATTTCAGAATTTGTATCGTGAATACTCTTTCAATAGTTGCTCATATATTTTTGCATCCTCTTCCTGAAAGCAGCAGAGAATGATGTCTCCTTTATAAGCTCCGCTGTGAATATGTTTGAAGATGGTGCTCAGAGCTATCTCTGCCGCCTCTTGTTTGGGATAGCCATACACGCCTGTGCTGATACAGGGAAAGGCGATGCTTGTCAGTTGATTTTCTTCTGCCAGTTTAAGTGCACTGTCATAGCAGGAGGCAAGTAACTGCGCTTCGCTTTTACCGCCGCCTTTCCATACTGGCCCAACCGTATGAATTACCTTTTTACATGGCAACTTATAAGCATCTGTTATTTTGCTTTCGCCCGTTGGACAGCCGCCTAAGGTACGGCACTCATCTAACAATTCTCTTCCTGCAGCCCTATGAATGGCTCCATCTACACCACCTCCACCTAACAATGAATTATTGGCGGCATTGACGATGGCATCTACTTTCAGACGGGTGATGTCACCCGATACTACTTGAATTTCTTTATGCTTGTCTTTCATAAAATTCTCTTTTCCCCATGAATAATCTTTGTCATCCTTTGTTGATAGACACATTAAATGCCTTGCAACGTCTGTTTTGCTGATTGGCTCTACCTAATGAGAAGCGGCCAAACTTTTCATAGATATCCAACCCGCGTCCTAATGTAATGATCCAGCCAGTGTCTGTTTTTATCAATCGGTCGTGGTCGGCTTTGAAGTCGTAGGTGAATTCGATGCCCAGCGATGAAAGTTCATCGGCAAGGTCATTGAAGCAGTCTATCACTTCCGCAACCTTTTCGTCATCCACGTTTTGGGTACTCAGATGTATCTTGATGCCGTCTTGCTGAGTGGAAACCTCCCTAACCATCTGTATGAAATCCACCAAGTTGTCTATCTGGTAAGGCTGTCGGATGAAGGGGTCTATCAAGGTTATCTCTTTGGCACTGCGCAGGTATTCACCGAAGAGGTTCTGATAAGTGACACCTCCTTGGTTTTCACGGATAGAGATAGTCTTGCTTACCAAGGGTTGAATGCGTGGCCGCGGCGCACGTGCAGGTTTTTCCATCGCTTCCTCTTCCTCCTCCTTGTTTGTTTCTTGTTCCATCACGTTCCGATGATGGTTTTCCAAATTCTCCAGCGTTTCCACTTTGACTGTTTCGCCCGACTTCAGCCAGATATACTCGAACTTCGCCGGTTCGGTACGGAAGGTGGTGTCAATCAGATAGAGTTGGTCTTTTACACGTTTACGTGATTCCGCGGCAAAGTCTATCAGTTCTTTGGCCTCTTCATCCGTCATCACTCCGTTGGGATAAAGCAGTTTGCAAAAACCGGAGAAAGTTTTGCGGATGGCATTGTGGTCGCGTTCGGACAAAGTCCCGCTGAACTTGGCATATTGGTTCAAGAGGACGGAACGATCTATGCCACGCAGTTCATGCAGGATGGCGGAGATATAATCCGTGATGAGCCCATAGCCGGTACTGAACGAGCTTTTCTTCAATACCTTAACTTCCCATCCGGGATTATAGAGATGGATGCGATCCAGAAAAGCACCGGTCTGAAGGAAGTCCAAGGGGATGGATTCAAACAAATGCGAGTTCTTCAGCATATAAGGCACCGTGTGCTTGGTATTGCCTACGAAAGCCATGGATGCCGTACTTTCATGGGTCGCCTTGCCACGATTGAACGATTTGTTCGCCAAGTAATTCTGCATCGTATCTACCAACTTGGCCTCAATGCTGCGGTGCGGCTTTTGCTCATACTCGTCCCACGTGACAACATCCCAATAACCTACAAGTCCCAACAGCTCTTTATTGCCCGACATCTTTACGAACAACCGTGCGCTGGTCACGTCACCGCCGCTCACCAATACCGAGTAGGGGGAGAATTCCTGATAGACGTGTGACTTTCCGGTTCCTTTCGGTCCCAGTTCCACGAAGTTGAAGTTATTTTCGATGTGCGGCAAAAGCCTTGCCAACGCGATGAACTTCTCCCGTCGGTTCAGCACATCCGGGTTCAGACCGATGGTGTGCAACAGGAAGTCTATCCATTCATCCGTAGTGAACTTCTCCCGTTGGGCGATATATTCCTCCAAGTCGATGTTGGATATCTGAATCGGTTTCAATGATTGGACTTCCCAGCGGATGCGGACATCGTCTCCCGGCAGATAGTTGATTTTGACAATGCTCCAAACCCCATTGCCGGACAGCAGCTTGGGATTCCGTTGCACGATGCCGTCACCGATGGGAATCTTCGTCAGCCCCAAATTGGCAAAAGCTATTTCGTACTGGTCTTGCTTGTCGTTCAGCGTGGCGGTTATCTTGTCGATTACCGTATAACTTCCGCGTTCTCGGATGCGTCCTTTGACAAGGTCTGCTTCCGCACGGCTGACGTAATTGTTGCGGATGACCGTCTTTACCTTTTCCACTCCCTCTTCAATAATCTGCGGGTCATCGCTGGCACAGTATTGTCCTAACAGGTATTCCAACACGTAGGTAGGAACAGGCAAATTTCCCTTCACTTGGAAAGCCAGGTCCTTGCGAACCACCTTACCGATAAAGGCATCCATTATCTTTTCTTGCAGTGTCATCATGCGAAATCAAAGTCGTTTTCGATTAATGTATTATTGGTCACATTCTCCTTGATGATAGGATTCATGCCATCTTCTATGTCATAGACTTTCAGTTGCAGCACCTTGACATCAACGTGTTGATTGAGGGTCAAGTCCACGGAAACCTTTCGGGCATCCAATAACTGGTCTGTCCGGTCCAGCGTGAGGGTCTGTATTGCTGTCACCGGCTTATCGTTGACATAAAGCCCTATCGTCACGGTACGTTCCTTCATATCCATATTTACCGCATCCGTTTGCAGCAGTTTGAAACGCAACCGGGAGGATATGATGGATAACTTCCGGTCCAGCAACATTACACCGACCGGCTGTTTGTTGTCTTGCCGTTCTTGGCGGCAAGTGACGACGGGAATCACCATTTCCTGTAGGGAAGCCCCTCCATGTGCAAAGACGTAGCCGCCTGCCGGTGCTGCCAGCCGGTTTGTACCTTCGGGTACCGCCACATACATTCCAGCTGAATTGTCGATGCCCGAAGCCTCGCCCAACGGGTATTTCACGATATGGGGAACCGGCTGTGCGGAGGTGGTCAGGTAGTAACGTGATTTCTTTTCCAGAAACTCGTCCGTCACTTTCAGTTTGTCCTTTTCCGCCATAGGCATGTCGTTAAAGATAAAGCCGTGGTCGGCAGTGATATATACCTCGGTCACGTTGTACGAAGAGAGTATCTTGGAAACTAATGTGCTCAGCTCTTGAATGGCCTGTGTACATCCTGCAACAATCTGTTTTCCCGTACCGTCATGCCCGGTCGTGTCGATGCTGTCATGGAAGATATAGACCAACGAGTTCTTGAAAACTTCCCGGTTCTTATCTTGATTGTATTGGGCTACCTCTTCAAAGGGAACGCATACAGACTTCTCCCGATAGGACTCCAAGTGTTCCGAACGCTTCTGCGTAGTGTCAAGCAACTTGTTGTCCACACACATGTTTTGCTCATCCGTAGTTCCAAACAGGGTCAAGCTCTTATGGGGGAGCAACGAAGGCTTACAGAATTTAGTCTCCGTAGGGAGCATGGCCAAAGCAGAACTGATTTTGGCAATATGCTTTGATTTTGCCAACTCCTGCACCAGGCTTTTCGCCAACTCATAGCGCAAGGCATCACAAACGATGACTGCCACCTTCTTTTGTATGGGGCGGATAAGGGTCGAATAGAAATCCTGTTGCCTGAGCCCGTACAGGGCGTTCAGCCCTCCGCCATCCAGCAGGCACTGTGTCCATTCCAAGTTCAGCCGGTTGCACCATTTGGCATAGCTGCCATCTGCCGTCTTTTTCACATCCTGTGCCGTTTCATAGAGGGGATGGGTCGGAAGGATTTTGTAATAGGTCTCCGTACACACCCGATAAAGCTGGTCTATCAGATAATAATCCGTTTCATAGCGCACCACATACTCGTCAGGAGTGGCAGGGGTACGGGCATTGGATGCCATTTGTTCATACAGCCGTGCCACGAGGGTGACATAATCCATGATCGTATTCAGTTCCCCGTTGTTGTTGTGCGTCAGTTTAAGTGTCTCTATCCGGTTCAACACTTTCTGCGGTTCGTCAGGCAAGTATTTCTCCATTAGTTTCCGGAGGATAGGGATACACAGTTGTTCCGGAATGAAGTGATAGTCGGCTTCCGCTCCATACCTACGGATAATCTCTTCGTCGCGGATGTCCTGTCCCAGCTCTTGGAGGGTCTCCATAAATGCTTCCGCCGATTTGGAATGACTTAGCGCAAGTTCCAATATCCGGTTCATCTGCTGCAATGCCACGACATCATTGATCCGGTTTACCTTGTAGTCATCGGCTTCTATGGGCGACAGGTTTTGGACGATGGCATTGTATTTCAAGATTTGTACAATCCGTGCTATCTTATCCGAAGTGTTGTCATCGTATGTTACGCCGAATATAGCTGTCAATTTACCATCCAACGCTTCCTTGACAAGCGGTGCAGTTCTCAGTTTGGCAAAGAAATCCACCCGCTTCTTTTGTTCGCTTCCACGTCCCAACAGCAGTATATGGATGAGAATGGCATCCCACTCCAACACACGCTGTTGATGGAGGAAAGATGATAGCAGTCCTCTCATGGCTATCTCTTTCTGAATAGTTCCTTCTTCGTAATAGGGCTGCAACAGCCGCATGACGGCTGTAGATTGCAACAACTGCAGGTTCTTTTCCACGAAGGTGCTCATGGAGGTAGGCAGATGGTATTGCTGCATGAAAGCCATATAGTCCAACGGACAATACTCCATATTGGCAACCAGTACATCCATCAGCGGGAACTTCTCCTGTAGGGATTTCTGTTTTAGGGGAGAGGGCATATCCATATAGAGGATGACTCTCTTGTCTGCCCATTCATGGTCTAAGTTATACTTAACCGTGAACCAGCCTCCCTTGAAATCCACATAGATGTAATCCGTTTCCCATGACATCCCTTGAAGGTCATCATGCAGAAAAGGGTCATTGAAGATGAACAACACCTTCAACAATGGGTTCCGCTTGAAATAAGCATATATTTTATCTTGTATAGTCTTCATTATAAATTTATTTATTACATGATGTAAAGAGTTTCAAATCCGGAAACTCAACACTACATGGATTTTTTGAATACAGTACCTGATAACATGGCTGATTATACTCTGTCTCCATTGCTATCAGTTTTTCTTTTTGAGGATAAATTGATTTTATCATACATCCATTAAAAATACGATGTATATATGGAATCAAAAATATTCTCTCATTCAAATTTATTGTTAATCCTTTTTCTTCAGAAGATACCATTAATAGTTCTTTATTTATAGGTATCTCTCCCGTAAAAGAATCACTTTTAGTGGTTACTTGAAACGTCTTATATTGTTCATTTTTATAGTAAACACATTCATGTTTGAGAAATGAAATCACAATGCGAGCATATCGGAAACGCTCTTTCGTGTACTCATTATAAACGGAGAATTTTTGTCCTGTTTGTAGTTCAATCTCTTTTATGCTAGAATAGTATTCCTTAAACTCATCGAAATGGCAATCTTTAAGTTCTTTAGGGTTGCTAAACTTAAATGGTTCAGAGGTAAGTTCTTTTATAAATACCTCTTCACCAGAAAAGAATGCAATAGGAACTTCTATCCATTTCAATGCTTCGTTACAGTCTTTGTATTTCTTCTTGAAGTCGAAATTGAATGTTATATTTACACCTCGTGGCTCATGAAGGATTAAAGTGATAGCCAAATCAAATATATGACAGTCCACAAACATCAACGCTTTAGAATTGTTTATGTTATAGCATTTGGCCGTAACAGATTCAAAAAATCCTTTTTGGGGAATTCGGATTGTCAGGTTTAACGAGTGTTCAGCCGGTCCGATGATTATCTCTCGGAATTGATTTTGAAGGACAATGCCATTTACAGAGTGTGAGCAATTTAACAAGTCTTTTCCTGTAACACGAATACAGGGGACCTTTACTCCATTATAAAAAGTATCATTCTCTAAATACTCTCCAACCTTGTCAAAATCTGCTTCTTTTAATTTTTCTCCAATTGAAGAACTTACTTGCATATTGAGTTTAAGAGATAATTCTTCTCCTTTAAAAGCTTTTACACCCTTTATTTGATTTTCGCTATTGGGTCGCACTTCAACAACTGGACGGAATCTGTGTTGTTGAGAAAACCTTGTATATATTTCTGCGGAAATATTATTATGTCTGAAATCATCACTTATATTTTCCACAAGACTCTGAGTCAGTTCTTGTAGAAAATCTTTGGCAACAGCATTAAAATAGGTTACTCCCATTTTTTTCAATTGTTGCTGTTTGCCTATCGGAATGTTGGGAGCAACCAGAAACATATCTTTCTGATTACGATTTATGTTTTTGGATATAGTCTTAATTATATCCAGTATATTGTTGTCTTCAAGGCTATAACCAATAAAGAGGATGTGCTTGGTTAAGAATTCAGTTTCAACCAAATTCCACATGGATGGATTAGGACGTTTTTTCTTAAACTTGTTATAGTCGTTAGTCGTGATAACAACTGAATCCGGAAAAACGAAATCTCCATGAACCTTAATTATCGCAGTAGGATTATTTAAGTAAGTACAATCATCATCATTACGAACCACATCCCTTTCAGATTCAGGATATGAATCCTCCAGTAATGTGTCATAATTTGTGGTAAATATCTTATTAAAATGAGGTATAGCGGCAAGCATTTTGTGGTCATCCATGCAGGTCGGAGTGAACTTAAATGCTTTTTTCATGATAGTTATAAGTTCGTTTCTACTACTCGAACAGATTTCTTCTACAAAAAACTCTGTCAATTCAGCCAGACTGTCGTTTTCATGTTCCTTTCTCTGCTTGTCGTTCTCAAATTCGGCAAGAACAAGTTCTTTTAATTTAGACACAGATGGAGCGTTGGCTTCAATAGAGAAGCCAGCCCCGATAAATAGTGACACTTTTGTCTGCCGGACTAATTTGATGAGTCTTTCAAACATATATTTATCTATACTTATTTGATTTTCTGTAATACATCCCCGAACTTGGCATAATTCACCACCACGCCATCGTCCAAGTCGAAAGCTATCTGCCGGTCGGCAACCGTGTGCAGGCGTTCGTGGTATTCGCGGCACTCGTCCACCTGTTTGCGGATATTGTCCAGTCTTCGCCGTTCCACGGTCGTCAAGTTGGCGGCGTTCTCTTCCAATTCCTTTTGCTTCTGCATCAGCCATTCGATGTGCGGCAACAAGTATTTAGTGCGGATGCATTCCGCCGTATAGGGATTCATGCGGTGCATGTAAGCGATGCACTGGAAGGCACCCTTCTTGGAGGCGAACATCCAGTAGATGGGGCGGTTCTGGTACATCTTCTTATGGTCTTTCCAGAAGTCCTTCACGAAGTAGTCGTCAATGGATTTGCCGAGGCACTTCTCCACGAAGTTCAGGTTCTCCACCATCTTCTCTTCGCCCAATGTCGTGCGCAGCCACTCCTTGAAGCGGGCGGTGGCGTTGTCGGCAAAGTCCGTGTCTGAAGCCATCAACGGGATGATGCCGTCATCGTCTATCTGAAAACGGCTGTCGGGTATCTGCTCCGCGTATTCCTTCGCGCCGTCCCCTTGGTTGGCAAGGATAAGTCCGGGCTTGTCGATGGAGTATCTCCCCATCATGCAGCCCACGGCATAACTGATGAATTGCTTGATGACCACATCATCATGCCATACAATATGTTGTTTCGTTTGTTTTGTTTCCATTGCTATCTTTTTTATTGCGAGTCCCTTAATTCTTCAATAAGTTCTTCCAAAATATAATCGTCACTCATCAGTTGCAAACCATATTTGGGGTCTGACAACTGCTGATATACTTTTGTGGTATAAAACAGATCAAGTGCCCGTTCTGCATCAATTTGAAGGGCATCAGCCAAGAGCATGATTATTCGGCTTTGTTTGCGCCATAATACATTATCCCTCATAGTCACTCCTCCTTCTTTATTATTTCTGATGAAATAAACGACAAGTATTTATCTACAATCTCTTGATTCAGAATGCAAATCTGATGATTTACTTCCTTGTATTTCAACTGTCCCAAAGCCTGTTCTGCCGTGATAATGTCATTCTCATAGTCTTCCACGGTGTCAATGACATTATCATTCGCAACGCCACCTTCCACGATGTCGTACTGTTGCTGTAACTCGCCACCTCTTCGGCAATCTACCACATAATTCAGCCATTCGAGGTTGTAGGTATCAAATATCTTGATGCGATATCCGGCGGACTTGGCAGCATCGTAGTCAAACGAATAGGATGACAATGTCGGTTTTGCATTCCGTCCTTTTCTTTCGGCTATTGTTCCAGCCCATGACTCAGCTTGTTTGCGAAGTTTGGTAAGGTAAAATCCTTGCCCGAAATCCACCTTCTTTCTGCCTAACTTCACAAGCGGCGTGGGCACTGCCACATAAGAACCGTGGTATAATGTCATCATACTTCTGCCTCCCAATTCAAAAGTGTTTCACATATATCGTCTGCCACCCAGTCGAGACTTTGCGTATGCAGGTCTTCATACCGCTTTATCAGGCGGCGATGTATCAATCCCTGTTTTTGCAATCGGTCGTGCATCTCCTTTCCGGAAATACCCAGCTTGCGGGCTCCGCTTTCAATCGCCATGACAGCGAAATGGATGCGCCTGTATGTTTCATTGTCTGTATAGCCCATATCCTATAGTCGTTTATGAATTGTCAATAAGTTGTTTCTTTCGCTTCCATATTACCAATTCGATTACTCTGTTTTGGTACTCCCACTTCCATGCTTTGGTAATGTGACTCCCACACTTTGGCAGTGTGGCTCCCACGGCTTGGGAATGTAGCTCCCACGGTTTGGGAATATCACTGCCAAAGCGGAGGGCTGACATTACCACTACGAGGCAATCAGTCGGAGAAGTCATAGAGGTCGCGATACTCGTCAAAGTGCAGCCCGTCCGTATAGCCGTGGCGATGGAAGAGGTCGAGAATCCACTGCTGCTGCTCGGGCGTGAGGAGGCGTTCACCGTGGTGATAGCGGTAGTAGGTGGTGTTTCCACCCAAGTACGCCTTGATGCGGTCGCGCAGGGGCGTGTCGTCTTTTTTCTTCACCTCGGCGAAGAGGGCGCGGAATCCGTAGGCGGCGTGGATGATGCGCGTCTGTTTGTAGCATACGCAGGTGTCGCCTTGGCGTGCCGTGGGATAGACGGCGGGGCCGCTTACCCATCCTTTGGGGAGGTGTTTCCCGGCGAGATAACGGGCACAACTGTCCGCCTTCGGGCAGTCGCCTTGAAAGCAGCGGCTGTAGGAAGGGGGGATTTGTTCGGGGGTCAATATAATGTTTGTCTCCATATTCTTGTTGCTGATTGTGTTTTACGATTCAATGCTGATTTCTCCTTGTTGCAGGATGGTCACTTCCTCCAATGGGACATCGGGCGTGAGTTCGTCTTGCAATCCGTAGATGTCGATGAACTGGCGGTTGAGCTCCTCCTCGTTGTCGTGGAGCTGCATAAAGAGGTGCTCCCACTTTTGCTTGTACTGAGACATTCGCTCTTCCAAGCTGTCGCCTTCCATAGTGAGGAGCTCGTTGGTCTGGAAGTCCCAAGAGGTTTCGTGGGAGTCCCAGTCGGCGCGGGAGATGGAGATGTTTTGTTGAGTCTTTAATATTATGTTGGTGTCAATTGGTAAATTAAAGGGGGATGGAATCTTTGCAAATACACCATTTGAAAGATTCATAGTTGGATTTATTATATCAATTAATAAAGATACAACTTTTGAATTAGAAAAACTCAATAATATCAATTCTTCTTGATACGATTTTAATACACAGCACATTCCACACATATTAGGAATAAAACCTTGTGGGTAGTACCTGAAATTAAGAGTGCCAGAACATATAACGCTCCATGATATAGCACTTTTAAAGTATATTGAAAGGTTTTGGGGACGTGACAAGAGCTTTCCATGTTTATCTTTGAAGTTCTTAATTTCATATCCATCATGTTCCCAGTTTACAATGCAATCTTGATTGCCATACCATTTACGGAATGCTCCCCCTTTATTATGCGGGAACCATTTTTTCCCTGATCGAGCCGCTACCGCGGCATTTTCACAGTCGAAACCAGTACGGTTTCGACTGACCTCAAACCAAAGGCGGAGAAATCTCGCGTTGTCTGCGGTTGCTAGTCCCTGTGTGGGACTGCAAACCGCAGACAACGCGAGATTTGAGGTAAACACCTCTTGAATTTTGGGTGAAACCCAATACCCAATCGGACATCCCGGAATCTTCTCAAAGTCCTTTTGAGAGATATTGGGATAGTATATCTTTAGTCCATCTTCGGAATAAGGTAACCCAGTAACATCTTTAGTATAGTCTTTGAAGCGGTACTTGAAGTCATGGTTAGCCAACGTCTGCTCAAAAAGCATACACAAATGGCTTTGCTCAAACTCTTGAAAGGTTCGCTCTACCAAGCGGAAATATGTACCCTTTGCTAAAGAATCAGCGTCATTCTGTATGACAGCAGATGACGCACCAAAGTCTGCACCGAACACGCCACGACTTAAATGCAATAAGGAACGGATGCTCTTATTCTCAATAATACGTTTACGTAAACCTTCAAATGTACTAAGGAACATCCATGAGGGAGGAATGATAAAGGCATAGAAACCTTGGTTTACTATTTTTTCGCCCATCATCTGTACAAATACGGTAGCAAGGTCTGCCTTCCCATCCGCATAATTATCTTTCACATACTTGCTAAGCGTAGCGTTCATATTACCACTACCCATATACGGCGGATTCATCACTAATGCCGCATACTTTTCGGAGAGGGTAAGAATCATACGATATCCATCCATCAGTGGACGGAAGTTGTTAGCATATTTCGGCCCAGCTTCGTAGGCATCTATACACTGCCGGATGAAAGCACGGGTGTCCTCGCTGATTTCAAACTTCATGATAGAGCCTAAACTATCCGCCTGTTCCATGAGAGCAAAAGTTTCTTCTAATTCCTTGTAGGCATGATTCTCCGGTTCTTGCAATCCGTAAGCACAGCAGAAGTGTCCATCCAAATCTTTGAAGGTATATCTGTCAACAACAGGCATATCCATGACACGAGGCAAGCAATGGGCATCCACAAAGGAACTGTCCTTCTGGCAAGCCTTCAGCAGCAGGGAAAACGTAGCGAGTTGCTTGGCACGGGTGTCGAGGTCTATGCCCGTCAGGTTGTAGCGGAAGATGTCTTCCACCGCCTGGCGGCGGCTGTAGCCCTCCTCCATGTAGCATTGGTAGAGCAGGTCGAAACATTCGTTCAGGATATGTCCCGAACCGCAGGCAAGGTCGGCGCAGGTCAGTTCGTGGATGTCGTCGAAGCGGAAGATGGATGCTTCCGGTGCAGGCTCTTCCGGTTCTACGAGGTATGCCATCGTCTCTTTGAGTTCCGAGTAGGGATTGTTGTCCAGATAGATGCGCCCCACGGTGTTCTGCACCATATACTTCACAATCCAGTTGGGCGTGAATATCTGTGTGGCGGCAGGAATCTCGTCCGCCTCGAACTTTCCCTTCTTGGCAAACACCTCGTCTTTCTTCTCGGAGATATAGAACTGGTAGAGCCAGCCGATGAGTTCGGGTGAATGGTAATCTTCCTCGGAGATGAAGGGCGTGTGGTTCAGCAAATCCACCAGGCCGCCTTCCGACAAGATATTGGTGGGAAGAAGCAGCTCGGTGTAGTCTGTGATACGGCCGAAACACTGATGAAGGATAGGCGTGGCATGGCAGAAAGCCACGATGAGCAACGCAAACTGCCGGTCGGTTTTACTGTCATCGTTCATCAGCTCTTCCCATTGCCGCAGGCTTTGCTCATCCATCTGCGGCAAACGCCCCTGTCGTGCTTCGCTCACCAATACCGGGATGTGGACATCCTCACTCTCGTAGGCAAGTACGGGAGCAATCAATCCGTTCTTGACCAAGATACGGATGGCCACCAACCGGTTGAACCACGTGTAGGCGGCCTCTTCCGCCACCTCCTTGATGCCTCTCTGCCCAATGGCACGATGGAGCGACATCCATTGGGTATAGAAATCATTGCTGACCACATTCCCCATAAAAGTGGCACCGCCTTCGTGTTGTTGCGGTTCTTCCGTGGCTTTGCCATCGGCGGCGAAGCCCAATGCCACGAGGCGTTGCTTGACGCCTTGTATCAGTATATTGCGTGCTTCTGCGGCAAATTTCTTTAGACTATTCGTGTTCATAATCAGACCCTTTAATTACTTAATAATGATGTCACTGTCTCCACCGATGTATTGCATCAACTCTTCTTTCAGACTTTGCAGGTAGAGGTCAATGTCTGCCTCTGTGCGGATGGGAGTAGTTGTATGCGTATTCAAATGGACTACCATTCGCTTACGAGGTGCCGGAGTGGTGGGCTGTGTAGTCTTGCTTTCATTGCCATTACCTGTATTGGCAGGTTGGGGCGAGGATGGAATAACAATGGCCTGATTGATTTTAGCCATTTCCATTTCATAAAACCGGTCGGCATCTGCATTGGCTTGCAGGGCATAGAAGTTATCGGAAGAGGTAAGACGCATGATAGTCGCATCACGTTTGGCATATTTGTCCGGCGAGACCTGTACCGACTTGGCGTATTCATCCAGTTCATCGAACACTTTGTTGTAATTCGTTCGGATGGTTGCAACCAACTGTGCTTTACGTTCTCGCAACTGACCTTCCAACGTACGCTTCATCTTCATGTAAGAAGGGAGTCTGTCCCATGGCTCTTGGTCTGTTCCGATGGATTTCAGTTTTTCAACAGCGGCTTTCTGGCTTTCATCCAAGAAGGTGAAGTTGTCATGGTTGTCCGTAAGGAACTGCTTTACCATGCTGTATTTGTCGAACTGTTCGTGGACAAACAGATTAACATTTTTACATCCGTCAAACAACCGTGCCGCTTCCTCACGGGCTTGCGTGATAGTCTCAAAAAACGCCTTATGGTCACGGATGGTCAGCCAATTTTCCATGAGTTCGATGGCTTGGTCAATGGGAGCTGCAAAGGGACAGTCTACCACCTTTTTCGCCAAAGTACGATAGTTTTTCAGCAAGCTGTTCAGGGCACTGTCTTCAGTCTCCTTGCAATGGCGGTACAATTCCGTCTCGTCATTGCTTCCTTTTACCTCTACCACATTGAAGATGTGCTTCCACGCCTCGATGAATTGGTTCAGTACCTCCTGCGGAATGGCTTTTGCCGGTTCTATCGTGAAGCGCGCAGCTTCTTTTACGATATTGCGGGCAGTTTCTTCCCGTGTGACGTTTGGATTGTTATTGTATAAGAACGCATACAGATGGCGACGTACCAATTCATTGACCACGTAGATACTGACGAAGTCCGACCAGCCGTAAGGTACCTTGGCAAACTGGCGGATGACATCTGCCACGGTCACATCGTGCGGTGAGCGGTCGAGGAAGTCTTTTACTTTCTGTTCCGGGATGGACAGCGGCAATGAGGTTCCGGGGAGCGTGGCTTCTACCGGTCGCAATATTTTGTCGCCCAATTCATTTTGGCTTTTGGGGAACTCTGCCGCATTGACCATCTGCGCAAACGGATAAAGACCGCTTAAATGGCGTTGGAGTGCCGTCTTGTATCGTTCTTGCTTCTTTGCCGTTCCCAATTCACTGTCCGACAAGACTTGAATACCCGATATGACCGGGCAGGTATCTAAGATACGGCAGAACTCCGGTACGATGCTTTTGTCATACAATTCCTTGGCTCGTTCCTGGAAAATGCGTTTGGTGCGTTGCCGCTCTTCGCTGATAGCCGGTTCTTGTGCGAACTTCTGTACACGGCAATAGTGCAGGAAGTTACGACGTAGTTCCTCATTCACCTTGTATTGCGGGACAAGGAAGAATACCAAATGGTTGGGGTTGTTGCTAAAAGCGAATTGGTCCGGCAATTCGGTCATGGCGTTGGTCAGGAAGTGGACGTAGATGTCGGCGTTGTTGGCCAGGCAAGAACGTCCATCTACATTGCCGCCCACGTTGAAACTGCGGGTACCGAATGTCTCCTTGTTGCTGGAAGAGCTGAAACCGAAATGGTTGTAGATAATCTTGTACAGTTCCTCGGAATAGGTATTGCTATCTACTTGCTGGTTCTTGATGATTTGGGCGACCTGGGATTCCTCTTCGGTATAGAAATCGTAAATCTCCGCACCATTGTCTGTCCTTATCCTCCGGATAACGGATTTGTCCATCAGGAAATTAAGAACTTGTGCCACATCGCTCTTCATGGCTGCTTTGGAGGCATCCACTTGGGTCATCAGCAACGTGACCACATTGTCGATAGTAGCCGAGAAGGTCTGCTTGTCCTGCTCGCTCAGGTTGCATACCATGAACAAGACATAGACGACCCGGCGGTAGAACTCTTTCTGTTTCTCGTCTTCTATCGTCTGGAGTGCCTGCCGGGCATTTTCCATAGCACGTTGTCCCAAGTGCTGCATGGAACCTTGGAACATCGGACCAAAGAACTTGTCGAACGGAACGAACTCGCCTACCTGACATTCGGCAGTCTCTTTGGCAATGGAATAGGTGATGTTCAGAAGCGAGCGTTCATTACCTTTCACCTGCTTATCCACATAGTTCATGGTCACGAAGGAGTCGAGCACCTTCATGATGAGTTGGAATTGGTACGGCACGAAGGGATAGAACGCGGCGAAGTCATTCTTGTCCTTATAGGTCTGATACGAACCGGGCAGCACGAACTGGGCATCCAGTTTTGCTTTGTCCTGCTCATATAGTTTGGCAAGTTCCACTTCCACTTCGCCTTTCTTGTCAAGAATACGCTTTTGGGTGATGTATTCAGGCGATGTTCCCTGCAAAGAGGCACGCACTTCAAAACGGCCAAGAATCTTTCCGATTTGGTCATTGGGGTCTGTCACACTACCTCCTGCGGCAGAGACCACATCCTCCAGAGATTGCTGGGCAGTACATGCTATCCATACTTTGGATTCACACACCTCGTCCAACCGTTTTACCAACGATTGCAGTTGCAGAATCAGGTCTTGATGTTGTCCGATGAACTGGCTGACTTCATCTACAAAGAAAATGATGCGGAAATTACGGTTGTTCTTGCCATCCAGATATTCTTTCATCTCCTGCGCGAAAGATTCCACGGACAAATTGACATCATTGTTGACGATTCGGGTACGGATGACATCCGTTGCCAACTGCGGATCAATCTCTTTTGCCATTTGCAAGGCAAGGTCTAAGCGACCTGCGGCAAAACGGGAGATATTACGTTCCCAATCATATCCTTTCTCTTTGACGTAGGCTTTGAACTCTTGGAATTTGCCATCATCGTCTAACGCTTTCTCCAGATATTGGGCCAATGCCAAGTTGAAGGAGTTGTAGCCACGTTGCGCATTGAACTGGTTCCAGAAGATTTGCGTGAAGGTAGTGGCTGCATCTGCGTTGGCATCATGTACATCACCGATATTGAACATGACCATTTCCACCTGAGCCTGCTCCACATACCATTTCTCCAAAGACTTCAACTCCGAAAGGGAGACACCCGCTTGTTCAAGCTGGGTCAGGTCGGTATCGCCGTGCATAATGGCTTCTGTGGCTTCATAAAGTCGCATAAACGCCATCTCGCGGTATTCCTTCTTTCCGGAAAGGCAATAGCTGGCGTATTTCAGGAAATGTGATTTACCGGAGCCATAATAACCATTGATCCATATACCCACGTGACTGCCTTGGTTTATTTTGACATTCAGGAGTATATTATATAGATTGGCAATGATTTCCTGCGTAAAAACATATTCTACGATTTCAGTGAGTACCGTGTCGTCACTGAGGTCGGATGCGGACACCGCCGGGTTTACCTTGCGGTCAAGTCCTTTCTCGTATAAATCTTTAAACTGCATATAAGTTGTTCTTTATTTGTTTACTAAAAGGATTGCCCGATAGGTATGGCTGTCAGGCAAGGAATCGAACAGGCTGAAAGAGTTCCCTTCCTGATGGCCGGGATAGAAAAGGATGATTTTGTACAACGATGTATTGTTGTATTTTTCGTACCGGGTAAGGAATACGTTGGTGCGTAGGTAGGGAAACATCTTTCCGATGCCATATATAAATATGTAAGGATGATTCAACCCGTCGTTCTGCGAGATGTATTCTTTGATACGACCGCTGACATAACGGATGAAGTTGTCTGAATTGGCTTCGGTGGTCAATTCGGTGGTCACCATGTCCGGATGGGCCTTGTCTTCCTCCAAGGTGTCTTCCAGCAGAGTCTTATCGCCGAACTTCTCACTTTCCAGATACTCGCAGAATACTTGAAACAAATCCAGCGGCATGGCATTGATATAGGAAGTCGGGCGTTCCAGTTTCTCCTTGAACTCCATCACCTGTTTCCGCATCGTGTATTCTTGCGATGCGGGATATTGGTATATATAATAGTTGTAGAATATATTGCCATCCGCTTTCTGGAATTCAGGGCTGTTCAAGTATTCATACAACTGTTCGATACTCATATTCGTCATAGTAACTTCTGTTTGATGTCATTGATTTCGTAGGGGTAAAGCAGGCAAGCCTCTAAGAACCATTCTTCACCGGAACGAATATAATATTCATACTCACACGTATCCAAATGCAATGCACGTAAGCTGTTGTTTGATTCATCCAGCATACCGACCTGCCTCAGTATGGTCAGATATTTGCTGATACACTGTTTCTTAGTATTTTCCGTCCAACTATCTACAAAAGCATCTCGAGCACTGATTTCATTAAATTCCATTAGCAAGTCATTCATGACAAGTGTCTGGTCTATAGCATTCCAATGCTTGATGGTCACATTGAAATGGAAATCGAAAGCCAATTTGTAAGCTCGTAAAATAGCATACAGTAATCCGGCTTTTTGCCCGGCTTCACTCCATGTCTGCCAATTCTCCCAAAAAGTCTTGGGGACAGCCTGAAAGCGACGTCTGAACTCATTCATAAAAGTTTGTCGCGCTTTTTGAGAATTGACCTGTAACAACTGGTTCTGACGAACTTCTTCTTTAATCGATTCGGTAGAATTGTCAGATAGCAGCAAAGGCAAAATACGCGCAAATTCATTGAATAGAAGAGCGCATCCTGTAATGGTTGCCGTATATGGACTTTTATTATTCATTCTTTGTCTTGTTTATGAGTGTTCTTACGTCAACATCCAATATTTCAGCCACACGTGTCAATGTGGCCAAGTCCGGTTGGGAAGAATTGGTACACCATTTCGATATGGTTGCAGGATCTTTTCCTATTTGCTCTGCCAACCATTTATTTGTACGTTTCTGTTCCACAAGAACGACTTTAATGCGATTTATATCTTTCATTATTCCTCTTTTTTATGGTGTTGAACACAAAATTAATGTTTTTCTTTCTAATCAAGACTATAAATAGTGCTATTTGTGTTGTATTCATAGTAAATTTTGGCTATTTCGTTGCTTTAGATTCCACTTATAATAGTAAAATCGCTGATGTCTAAGTCGTTTCGCTCCTTTGGATCGGTGACGTATTTCTGTGCAAAGATACTGCGGACAGGAAGAACGTCAAGTGCCGCTGTCGCTTTCTGTCAGAGGGTTTGCCGGCAGCCTTCCGCAAATTCTCCCGTTCCTTCAAAATTTGGGCATTCCGTCCGCACTCTCAGACCTCACACTTGTCTTATCTTCCCTTTTGTCTGCAGTGGCAATCTTGCACGAAAAACGGTTCTCCCGGCCAAGAAGCTCAAAAGGCTTCAACAAAAGGGAAAATTAAAAATCAAAAATCAAATAAACAAACGATTATGGACTATCAAGGATTTCCCGGAGAGACAATCTCCGAACAAGACAAGGCTTTTGCCCAAGAGTTCGCCAACTTTGTGAACGGACGGATGTGTTCCGCCGACAAAACCGGCAAGGAACTGACCAGGGCACACCGCTATCTCCAGCAGCAGATGTTCAAGGTGTTCATCGGCTTTATGCGCCAATTGGCATTCAATTACCAGAAAGGGAACTATGACCAGCGCAACGAGTGGGCTTCCCGTCTTGCGGCAGCGGCATACGACCGACTGACGGAGGAGAGCCTCATTTACGACCCCGAATATATCAACATGAAAGCTCAATGATTTATGATGGATGAAACAGATTTCCCGGAATACGGACGGCAATGTGAAATGCTCACGCCTTGGCGTGGCTACCGTAGAGGTACAATAGTCGCCAAGACTGCAAGAGGCTTTGTCGTGCAGTTCGGCAGTGGCGCGGAGATAGAAGTGTATGAGGACGAAATAGAATTTGATTGATATGTGCAGGTTAATGACACCCCAACTGGAGGAAGCCTTGAAAGGTTTCCCCCTCTATTCCCAAAACGGCAAGGGAAAAGAAGCGGTTTGCCGTGCGGTCTTTGCCTTCGGCTCTGTCCGATGGTTCATATTGGAAGGGGAAGCGGAGGAAAACGACACCATCCTTTTCGGCATCGTAATTGGGCTGATGGAGGACGAATACAGCTATATTTCACTGAATGAGCTTTCAGAAATAGAACTGGACTTGACAGCGCAAGGTTTAGGGAAACTCCAAGTAAGACAACAGCCAAACTTCCAACCGACCAAGTTAAGGCTATTGAATGACAAACGCCTTCAGCGATTCTTGGCAAGATTTGAGTAGTGAGTAGTAATCGGTCAGTCGTGGCATCTTACCCACGGCTGACATAGGAACAATCTCTTTGAGATTTCGTTCACCGAAGTAAAGGGTTGCCTGCCACCATTGAAAAATGTGGCAGGTAACAATATATATAATGTAAGGTATTACCGTATGCCATCTTTCCGTTTACGCCCTTTCTTTGGAAGACCGGTCGTCTTGTACGCTGACAAGTCGCTGCCTTGAAATACTATCCTCATATTGCCCGGTTGCCTGACAAACGGAAGCGGCTTTTCCGAATGCTTGATGTAGGCATAGATGGTGCAGCGGTGGACACCGAGATAACGGGCGGCTTCACTTACCGAGTATAGCCTTTCCGGGATAATTCCTGTAAAAATCGCATGTAAATCCATTCCTGAGATAATTTTGCTTGAAAGGTACGGCTATGCAAATGATTGGGCAATACGTTGAATACCGGAATATTAGGGAATTGCAAGGATTTGTTGGGAGCGTGTGAGGATGGTAGCTGTATGGTGTCAATCGGCATGGAAAATGATGGAAATACGAGTGAAGTTTTTCGTGAAAATGAGAAGGGTATATGTTTGAGGGTTGACAGCGTTGACAAAGGAGCCAACGCTTGATTGTCGTAAGAATCAGGTTCAAAAGCCATTGTAATACAATATATTATCTTTTTTCTTCAATGGAAGTATAAAAAGTATAGATACATGGTTTTGTCAACGCTTGGCACCAGATTTTAAGGGGGATGGGAAAAGTGGCTACGTTTGTCAACGTTTGTCAACGCATCCATTTTATATGAAGTCATTGATAGGATGTCTCTTAAGCTTTGTCAACGCTGTCAACCGTGAAATGTGTGCATATTATTTTTTGAAAATGCACAAAGAATTAATCTGTAGTATGGGGATTCATTCGTTGAAATAATACAATTGGAGGTGTGTCTATAAGAGTATGTTTGGTAAACACACAGGCATACAGACACTCTTGCCGCATGGCAACGGGTTGCTATTTGCCAAGAACGACAGTCTGCCTTGGACCGAACATGACAAGACCGCCTGCTGAGATATGCAGGTTAATCGAGACTTCGCTACGGCACTTGCATATCTCCGCTTACGGCCATGCCATTGAAAGTTCGGTCAAATCTTTTTACAGCCATCGCACAATGAAGTGCTTTTCCCACTGCTTTATGCGATTCAGTCCGGCCTGCCTCTGCGGATATTCTTTTGCAAAGGTTCTGTCGGCATTACCAAACGCCAAACCGGAAACGGCAAATCTTCCTCAAACGGAGTTGAGCGTATTTGCTGTTCCTTCATTTGCCTTATTGCCTGCCAACACGCTGGAAACGCAAAAAATATCCCTTTGGGCAAGCCGGAAAGCTTGAAACAAAAGGGAAAAAGATTCAGAGCGTATGATACAGATTGACGAGAACATCAAAAAACAGTTGGACAAGCCTCAGACTTGGTTCTGCAAGTATTTCCCTAAACGTATTCGGAATGTGGGCGAGAAAGAAATTGCTGATAGAAACCTTGTTTATGCCTTCAAGGATGGAAAGGCTTACGAGGAAGTTGCCCGGATGACCGCATCGAGCATGAAAGAGCAATATGGCGAGACGTGTACAGACATCGTATTCTCCCCGGTTCCGGCATCTACGGACAAGAAGAATGAAATCCGATACAAGGCTTTTTGCGAAAGAGTGTGTGAACTGGCCGGAGCGATAAACGGCTATGACCATGTGAAGGTATGCGGTGAACGGCTATCTATCCATGAACATCGAAAGGCTGAAAAGGAAATCCGAAAGGTCAGTATCTTGGAGTTTGACGAGAAGTGGTTTGACGGAAAGAGCGTTTTAGTATATGATGATGTAATCACCCGTGGAATGAGTTACGCCCTCTATGCCAGCCAACTTGAAAGTTTCGGCGCAAATGTACTTGGTGGCATTTTCTTGGCAAGAACCCATTACAAAGTAAAAAGATGATGGAAAAGGAATTGTATTCAGAAAAGGAAAAATCCATAACCTTTACGGGGCATCGGATTATCCCATTAGTCCGGCAAGAGGACGTAAGAGTACGGCTGATAGCAGCCGTGGCTTTTGCTTGCAAGTCGGGTATAACCCGTTTCTATTGTGGCATGGCATTGGGGTTTGACCTGATGGCGGCAGAGGTTGTGTTGTCGCTTAAAGACCAGTTCCCAGATATACGGTTGATTGCCATTGTCCCATTTTCAGGACAGAGTAGCCGATGGGCTTTCTCTGAACAGGAGCGGTATCACCGAATACTTGCCAAGACGGACAAGGTTGTTGTATTGAGCGGAAACTATTTCCGTGGATGTTTGCTTAGACGTAATGATTATATGCTTTCGCATTCTTGCGGTGTGATTGCATATTATGACGGCAAGCCCCAAGGCGGTACGTCTTATACGGTCAGGAAAGCCGAGAGGATGAAAATGGATGTGGTCAATATTTATGGCAAAAGGGGCGATTAGCCCCTTTTGTATATAAGATGATGAGTTCCTATTTCATTCTTCTATAATTCTATTTTTATTAAAGAAGCATCATCTTCATATTTTCCATCTATGGGTAGTGCCTTGTCAAATGCTTGACAAACTTCTATTTGCTTATAAAGTCCATCGGTGCAAAGGAGAAGGACACTTCCTGTATTGGCCTTCTCACATTGATATGGTACGTCAGGTCTTATACCTGCACCTTTGATACATCTTGTTAGTAGCTGCTTGCCATAGCCGACATCTAACGTATGGTCTGAGGTTAATTGTGCAACTTTACCATGGCCCAAAAGATAGATTCTAACATTTCCCTGCCAAGTATAGTGAATGTTACTGCCATCTATAAATGCAACAGCAACAGCTGCTCCCATTTTGCTATGAGTCACCAAACTTTTTTGGGAAACCATTTCATCTGCATATTCTAACGCTTGATTTAATAAATTTTGAACAGCTAATTTGCCTTCGTGTTCACAGACAAAGTTTGTAATTGAATTCACAATCAAATCGGCAGCTACCTTGCCAAATGTTAAACCACCCATACCATCTGCCAAAACTGCAATGACCTTATTGTCTGCAATTTGAAGGACTGATAAACTATCTTCATTGGAATAGTGTATGCCTTTTATAGAAAAACTATCAATCTTCATTTTGTCCTCCTTTCTTTAATACTTCAACCATCCCGATAAGCGCGTTTCTTACAATCATATGTGAGTCGCTTGCAGAATATTTGTTGCTCATAGTTCTTATCAGTGGACTGTTTTCATCCAGTTCAATCTGTTCTTGTAGTTGATTGGTGTAGAATTGAAGGTGTTTATTGGTAAGAAATTCCCTCATTTCACAAGCAATCCATCGGGCACCACCATTCAAAAGATCAAAACTTTCACTCGTTTCCTGAACTTCATCAGGTACAGGTTGTTTGAATGAAACGTATGCCAAATAGAAGTTGTCCATTATGTATAGCATATCGGCTGCATCTTTGTCGGTAAGCAAGTGCCGGTCTATCCATGTATCAAACTTAATCAAGAATTGACCGGACAAAGGAGCCATTTTTACAGTAATGGTATCATCAATTACTACTGTGTCAGCGATATTCATTACGTCTTTAAAACATTTGACAGACATTTCAGGATTGCCTTCAGGTGGCCATGCAACTTTCTCATCGGTCTCTAATTCGCCGAAAGGAACTATGTCGATTTCATAATCGTTGTTACTATCCTCACCTTTGTAATAAAATCGTTGTTTAGGCTTTCCTTTAACGAAATTATTTTTCAGAAGTTGTTCCTTTAACAACTCAAACTGACTCCAATCTTTCAATGCTATAGCAACATCAAGATCGGCCGTTCTTCTTGGCGAGGACGGCATTTTAAGTATTTCCATGGCAATGTCTCTTGCCAATGCGCCTACAACATACACGTCCAGTTGTAGGTCATACATCACTTTACTTAATGCTTTAAGGGTATCATAAAGCAGATCGTTTTGTAATGTGTCTCGTGTGATTTTATATTCCATTTTCTTTTATTCTTAAAGCGGCTTCATGGCATCGACTATCTCCGGTGCCCATCAAATCTGCATAAATGACTAAGATGGGGGCAAGGCTTTCTGATTCGTCCCCAATCCAGAATCTCTTGTAGATGTGTATTTCTCCGTCCGAGGCGGGCATTACCATACCAGTCCGAAGAAGCAACGAACTTACCACATCTGTGTAAATTTCAAATTCGCCTGGAATCAGATATCCGTCAATTAAGTTAGCGCCACAATCACCTCCCCAATACATGCCTTTGGGAAGTACCATTTCTTTCCATTTTTTTCTCGCTTCGGGGGTACGAAAAGCCATCCGATTTACAAGTAATTTAGGCTTCAAAAACTCATTGTATTGTTGTTGCCACCATTCAATAATCTCTTCGCGCATGGCAAGTCGTCTTCCTTTGTCGGTTTGCACTAAGTAACGTTTAGCTTTCAATAGGTCAAATACTTTTGTGATAGTGCCAAGAGATAGTCCTACTTTTTCTTGAATCTCACGATAAGGCCAATTTACACTTTCTGGATTTTGCAAGAAAAATAAGATGAGTTTGATGTTTGCCTCGCTTATTTTTGAAACCGTACTCGTCTTGGTGGGCGTGTTATTCTTTTGTCCGATGATCTTAATGGTCAGATTCTCATGTCTAATGTCGCAATTACCCGCTTTGTCTATCCAATTGATTTGATTGTCTGCAAGCGTATTTGCTAACTTAGGATAGATTTTATTGGTAATTAAAATCATGGGCATACTTTTGCTTTTACGTTTGCTTCTAATTTCTTCTATGGCAGAAAATACATTGGCGTTACTTATTGTCTTTTTTATACTACAATAAAATCTTATGCCATTGATGCAAATTGTTTTATTCAATTCATCACAAATGGCAATACTACCATTCCCTGTCGTTTCCTTCAAATTGAAAATGGCTTCATTAAGTAATTCCAAATACTCAGTTCCCATATACACGCTTTGTTGTTCAGTCTTTATATACTGTTCATAAATTAATGAACAATGCAAAATTAGTGAACATTCCTCACTTGAACAAATTTTATGTTCATTATTTTGTCACGTTCATGAATTTGTAAACATGGATAATTATGTGAACAAAATCATTCATGATAATTCCCATTTCAAAAAATGCCTAATCTTCGGAATCTTGTACATCGGTTATTACTTCCGTTTCCAGTTCCAAGCCAAACGCTTCCTTCAATTGCAAATAATCAAAACACAACGCCTTCGGACGGTTGACTTTGACTTTCCTGACCTGTTCATTATTGACTATCTCAATCGAGTAGTCAGGCAGACCACTGGGTAACAGAATTGTGAACCTATCTTGTTTCAAACCGAGGTATGACGAATGAGATTTCAGGTAGGACATGATAGTTGACCAGTTGGAACGGTTGACGGTAGCGTTCATGTTTCGGCTATTGAACAAAGATGCCACTGCTGCCATATTCAGATAAAGGATAGGACGTGCCTCCTTGAACTCAATATCTTCCTTGACAGAAATGGGACGGAAGGATTTCATATAGCGGATGCGGTAATGCGCTTTATCTACACATTTTCCTGAAGTCTGGAATCCTTGCAGCATACTCCAAAAGTCGGCTACTTCGGAACTTTCCTGAGCCAATTCGTTCTGGCTCCGTATGCCTTTGACCACTGTTTCAAACAGGTCGGCATAGCTAAATGGGACATCCAGCACCGTCTCCAGAGTCCGGTAAGCCGCCAGTGGAATGACCCAGTTTCCGAAAATACGGTCATGGATGCTTTCGTTCTCGAACTTTGCCGCCAGTTCCCTTTTGGTGATGGAATAGATTTCTGCAAAGTTCTTCTCGAACAGTTCCCGATGATTCAATATCTCAATGGTCAGGTGGGTCAGCCCCATGTTGCACAGCGCGACCAAGTCTTCATAGTTCCTTTTCTCTACCTGGTTGAATGAAGTTTTGGAAAACGCCAAGAATATGACACGGGTATAGAGTGCCATATCCTGTGTGGGCTTGTCCTGTCCGCATAAAGCAACTCCGGTACTGACGATGGTCTGCGCTGCCATTCCGTCTGTATTGGTATTCTTCTTCGTCTGCCCGCCACCTCCCCATAAACCTTTGAGGTAGGCGATTTTGCGGATGTCGAGGTCGTTCTTGTACTCATCCAGTACCACCAAGGTATTGACCGCCTGTGATACCCGGTCGTTCATGGCAGGAACAGAGGTGACACCAAGATTTGGCGGGTCAATTCCGTGTAAGAAGAAAGATTGCAATGAAGTGGCAAGCGTGGTCTTTCCGGTTCCTTTTTCGCCGAAAAGGTTCAGGATGGGAAAATGTCGGGTACGTCTGAATATGATGTCACGAAACAGGGTGGCAAGAAGATAACATAAGGCGATAGAGGCGTTCTCGCCGAACACCCCAATCAGTCTTGATGCGAAATCATACAGTTTTACGCCGTTGCGGTTCTCGTGAACCATCAACCGCTCAAACTGAAAGATTTCCTGGTTATGGAGATAAATCTTGGAAGTTGCCGGAATATAAAACGCCTTACCGTTTATACCGCGGACAATCCCCAAATCATCGACATTCTTGAAAGTACCATCATATAATATACCGTTACCGAAAGCGAAGAACTCTTCGGAAGCATTCCAACCCAGCTTGCGGATGCGTTCTGCCGTGTCCGTTTTGGAGTACAGGTATTCCTTGACCCGGTTGAGCTTGTCAATCTTGGCCAACCATACATAATTGCCTAATGAACCGGCTTTTTGTTGGAAGTTGCTCAATGAGCATAGTTCTGACTCTTTCAGTTCGATAACCCTGCATACATCATACATATTCCGCATCCGGAAAATCCGGGTGGCGTTGTTCTCATCCTCGATATGGAACAGCGGTTCCATGATGAAATTGGAAATCCTTGCCGGTTCTTCGTCTTTTTCGCCTATGGCGTAATAACAGTTTTCCCGGACAAACAGCCCGAACTGGCGTAGTAACTCCGCTTCACGTTGCATTTCATTCATGGACGAGCCATGTTCCTGTTTTTTTCGTGCCTCTCCACGTGCTTGGGTGACGGCATCACGCCACAACTTGACCTTGCCGTGCAACTTGGCCAATTGTTCGATGCATTGGTCAAAGACCAACTGATCTTTTACATAGCGTAAGAGGTCTGCGATTTCGGTCACGTATTTCCGTTCTTCCATCAAAGAACCGGCTATGCAAAAGCGTTTTTGTGCCAGCCATACAATGAAATGTTTTTCTTTGAGGGAAGAATAATCCTCCTTACAATGGATGTAACTATCAGCATCGTTCTTTCCGTTTTGTTCCGCAAAGGGCAGTTCCCTGACCGTCACATGGAATCCCTTTTTTATTGCGGAAGCTCCGTTTGTCATGACCGCTTCAAATCCAGCTCCGTAAGGTTTGCCTTCGGCGGTGTCCGAGTCCGGTATGAAGCAAAGAGAGGTAGTGAACTTTTTCAGTTGGTCAAACTGGCTGTCCGTCCATGCCGTACCGAGAGCTGCTACGGTATTGTCAAAACCAACGGACTGCATCCTTAACACATCCGGTGCGCCTTCCACTATGATATAGTAGTCGGCATCCCGTTGTCGGCTTGCCCGGTCAATACCGAACAGAGTTTCACCTTTGGAATAAATGATGCTGGTGGAAGAGTTGATATATTTAGGGGCTTTCTCGTTGTTCCCTATATATCTGGCTGTATAAGCGATAATGCGTCCCCATCTGTTACGGATGGGAATCATGATGCGTTGCCGGAACATGGCATATATGCTGCCATCCTCATTGCGCTTCAACATCCCAAGTTCAAAAAGGAATTCCTCATTGAGCCCTTTTGTTCGGCAATACTCCATGAATGTGTTTCCATCCTTGGGAGCGAAACCAATTCCTGCGATGGAACAGAACTCTTCCGACCATCTGCCGTAAGCATACTCACGGGCTGCTTGGTTTTCCTCCGTCATCGCCACTCTAAGGTTTTCCACAAAGAAGCGTTGAAGATGGTCGAGGGTAATCAGGAGCGATTCCTTGTGTTTGGCTTCCGCCAATTCCTCTTCGCTACGTTCTTCATCTGAATATTCTATCGGTATGCCGTTGTTCTTGGCGATAAAGGTTACAGCTTCCATAAAGGTCAGGTTCTCCTTTTCCATGATGAAAGTGATGCCATCCCCGCCACGGTTGCAACTGAAACAGTGGAACAGGTTCTTGCCGGGAGTGACCGCAAACGAACCTGTCCGTTCCTGATGGAAAGGGCAAAGCCCCATCAGCGTCAGGCCTTTTCGGGAAAGCCTGACGTATGGTTTGAGAACATCCTCTATGGCGAGGTTTCTGACCCTGTTGATGGTGGATTCGCTTATCATACCGTTTTGAGAAGGTTCCAACATTCTATGATTGATTGCCCCGAGTATTTGGGGCGACTGAGGTTCTGGGGATTGAGCGGTTTGATGTAGCCATTATCCCTGTATTTACGGAGTGTCTTGTGGCTTACGCCCAGTTCCGCACACGTGCGTTTGACTGAATAGACACCTTCCGGGTCGCATGTTGGCTTTAATTCCTTCATTTGTCGGTACGCTATTGTTTTTATTTCAGATTAAAAGTAACCACATTATTGTTTATCTCTTCTGCTTTTTCTTGTTATTACCGGTCTTTTCTTTTGATGGAGGCTCTATGTAATCTTGCACGGTACGCTGTAAAAGGCGAAGGTCTGAAGTCCTGTATTCCACCTTTCCAGGTCTTTTGTAAGATTCCACTCTCCCTTGTCGTTTCCATCTTTCGACATTACGCCGCCCGAACAATTCGTATGCCTTTCTTTGGCTAACAAATTCAGGGTCGTTGCTGTCTGCCTTCATCATTCCGACAATTCTGGCTGCAAGGTCGTTTAGAAAAGCATCGTATGGAATCAATCGGTCTAAAACTTGGAGTATTTTCATATCCATATAATTAAACCGATCAGTCAATACGCTTTACGGTGATAGTCATATTCTCCCTGTTGGTTTGGGTCTTGTACTGCCGGTTATAAATGGCGCCCAGTTCGGAGGCTTGGGTACGGACACTTTTCAACTTGGAAATGGGGAAGGTGATTGATTCACCGATTTTGAGAGCGGTGAGAGCGGGACGAATTTTTATCACATTTTCTGCCATAATACTTGGTTGTTTAATGTTTAATGTTTAACTTTGCATATACTAATCAAGTGTATAATACTTGCAAAGTAACATAATAATGTTTAGGTAGCCAAATAAATATTTGATATTTTTTGGTTTAATCTCTGTTTAATGATTGAAACCGATGGAAATGAACATCAAACACGTGCATGTGGGTGCCGAAATCGAGAAACGGCGCGTTGAACTTGGACTTTCCAAATCCGAGTTGGGACGCAGGATAGGTGTGCCGCAACAGCATGTAAACCGCATCTTGGAGAGGGAAACCATGGAAACAAACCGGCTCGTCAAGGTGAGCGAGGCTTTGGATTGTAATTTCTTCTCATTGTTCTGCTCCGTTCCGCAGCAAATCTCCGCTTATTGGGCGGCAGTTTCCTTACAAGGAAGTGCCCATAATATAATAGGTGACACCGAACTTGCAGCTCAATTGGAGAAAGAACAATCAAATACAGAAAATCTAAAAGAGACTATCAAACTTTTGAAGGAACAGATTGAGAGTCTTAATTCACAGATAAAACGTCTTGATTCCAACTTAAAGGATAAGGATGCTATTATTGAACTATTAAAAGAAAGGAGATAAAGAACCAGAAATAAATGTTGCCATTGAATGGTGAATGAGTTGCTTCAATGACGAAAAGCAGGGTCATTTATAGCACAAAACTCGTCATTTCATTCTTAGAAGCAAGGGAATCTTAATGTTATGTGGTGTTTACAAAACGCTTACACATAAGATGTAAGTTCCTGTATATTAGTACCGTATTGCTGTGGCCCAAGCCGCCCTTGAAGATTGAGTCCTTCAATTAGATAAACATTAAACAAACATTCGCTTACTGTAGGCTTACACAAAAAAGTCAAGTGGTTGATTGTTAATGTTATATCGAAATGGCGCAGGCTGCTGTGGAAGATATGAAGTAAATTGAATATTTTCTGAATATAAAGGTGGGAGGTGCTTGGAATAAGTACCTCCTACTCTATTTTTATGGCATTTTATTTTTTCAATAAAAACATAGTTTATACATTTGCCTGCAAGACAAAATCTATATTCATATGAAAAACAAATGCCTCTTAGTATTACTGTTAGCTTTGGGATGTTGCCATGTACAAGCACAAAAAAGTCAAAAGGATCCTTTGTCCGAAGCACTCGTCCGGTTGAATCAAAAAGTGGATTCCGAATTGATTCCCGGAATAAAAAGGTTTCCCTTGATTGGAATTTCCACAGATATAAGTCCGAAACGGACAGCCGTAAACACGGCATATGTACAGTCAGTCATTCTCTCTGGAGGAATTCCTTACATGATACCTGTAACGGATAATGTAGAAATACTGCGTCAAATTGTATCCCGACTGGACGGAATTGTCTTTACAGGTGGAGAAGACATCCAACCAATGTATTATGGCGACCTTCTTTATGAAAAACTGGAAGAAGTAAGCCCCGCCCGGGATACCTTCGACTTGATGGTGCTGAAAATGGCCGCAGATCGGAATATTCCCATATTAGGAATTTGCAGGGGGCTACAATTAATGAATGTAGCTTTCGGTGGAACTTTATATCAAGATCTGCCCACGCAACATCCTTCAAGTGTCAACCATCGCCAAAAAGAATCCGGCACTACCCCCACCCATCCGATATCCATCATAAAGGAAAGCAAGTTGGCAGAAATTACAGGACAAGAAGTGCTGCAAGTCAATACATTCCATCATCAGGCTATCCGGGAATTGGCACCGGGATTCAAAATCACGGCTTGGGCACCCGACAGCATAGCGGAAGCTATAGAAGCTTATCCCATACGGCAAATGATAGGTGTGCAATTTCATCCGGAAATATTTACAGCTGCCGGAGATACCACCATGCATAAATTATTTAAATTCCTGGTGAACAAGGCTGATACATTCAACCTAGCTAAAAAAATTCACAGCCGCATTCTATCCATTGACACTCATACAGATACTCCTCTTTGGTTTAAAAACGGTTACAGCGTAGGCTTGAGAAAAGACAACATGGTCAGCATCCCCAAAATGGAGGAAGGCAAATTGGACGCACAGTTCCTAGCCGCATTTATATGGCAGGGGAAACGAGATGACGTATCTTCACAAAAAGCCGTAGAAAGCACCACCCTATTGATTCAATCCATTTATGACGAAGTAGCAAAATACAAAGATTTTTGCGGCATCGCCCTTACGGAAGAGGATTTGGTACGTTTAAAGAATGAAGGCAAGAAAGCTTTCTTTATAGGGATCGAGAATGGTTACGCCATCGGCAAGGACCTAAAGAATATAAAAAAATACAAACAGATGGGAGTTAATTATATAACTCTCTGCCATTCTTATGATAACGATATTTGCCATTCGTCCACTCATACGGAAGATGCGACTCAAGGATTGACACAGTTTGGTCGTGAGGTAGTGAAGGAAATGAACCGGTTAGGTATTATGATAGACATATCACATGCCAGTGAAGGTACTTTCTGGGATGTGATAAAATATAGTACACAACCTATCATCGCCTCTCATTCCTCGTCAAAGGCTTTATGCGACCATGACCGTAATCTGACAGACGAACAACTCCGTGCCTTAGCGAAAAATGGCGGAGTGGCACAGTTATGTCTCCTTGATGCCTATATCAATAAAAACCCAAAAGCCGCATCCGTTTGTGATGCTGCCGAACATTTGGACCACATGATTAAAGTAGCCGGCATAGACCATGTAGGAATAGGTACAGACTTTGATGGCGGTGGTGGTCTGCAAGGATGTAAAGGAGATAATGACTTAATTAATCTGACCATAAAAATGATTGAAAAAGGATATACAGAAGAAGACTTAAGGAAGATTTGGGGAGGTAATCTCTTGAGAGTAATGAAGCAAGTACAGGAAGCACCACTTCTTTCTTCAAAAAAACGCAGATAATACCCAAACAAGGATAATTAAAAATATATAGAAATATCCTATTATCATTTTTCGGAAATTATCAGGGCTGTCTCACCAATGGACAGCCTCTTTTTGTAACTTACAGTTTAATAGTAAAAGAAATAAGACAGACCTTATTCCCCTCTCCTCACCATAGGAATTTTCCTATTACAAATAGGGAAACTCTCCTTTACAAATAGGAATATTCCGTTTATTGTATCATTCCCTCCACTTATCTTTGTGACATAAGAAAAACAAATTTTAAAATTAACGGATATGAGAACAAAAATACTGAAATACTTCGGAATGGTAGTTGTACTGATAATAATGGTTAACCTAACCTCCTGTGAAGTATCCATAGAAAGTTGGTACGATGATGATGATTACAGCGAAATATATTACAGAACCACTCGGGAACTATGCAGCCGGACCTGGCAGGAAACTTGGGAACAAGACGGTGAATACTACACACAACGACTAGACTTTTACGAAAATAGAACAGGCACAGACATCATACAAATAGAACATCGAAACGGCTATGTAACCGAAGACAGATACAATTTTGAATGGAGATGGGATAACAGCGCACAGACATGTATCCGTATGGTTTACGGTCCCAGTGACATTTCATATTTTGAAAATATATGGTTGGCCGGAAACTTCTTAAAAGGCACATTGGATGGTGTCAATGTAAATTTCACAGGAATCAGGTAAAAAGAAAAAAGCGGGATGATACCCAACACATATCATCCCGCTCTCCTTTTTCCAAATACACTACTCAACTTTAATACTCTTTACCGGATTCTCATTAGCAATACGCCAAGCTCTAACAACGACACACACCACTATCAGAGCGATAATCACCAATGCTGTTCCGACAAAATACAACGCATTCATATCTATCGTTTCGGCAAATTGATCCAACCAAGCCTTTCCTGTAAAGTACGATACTACAATTCCCATCAAGACCGATGGGACAGCAACATATAATATATCACGGGACAGCAACCGAAGAATAGTCGAAGCTTCAGCACCATTCACCTTACGGATAGCTATTTCCTTACTGCGACGTTGTGTTTCATCATTCACGTAACCTATCAACCCCATAACAACAATAAGCAAAATAAAAGTAGAAGTAATCCATACAGAATTACGAAAACGATATACATTGCGATAGATTTCCTTCAGCATGGTATCTATCGGAATAAATTCCAATGCCTTAGTGGAATGCACCTGCTCCATGTATTCGTTCAGCTTTTTCAAACTCTCATCGTATGGCTGTTTTAAACGTACATCAAAAGTGTGACTGGTATTATGACTATAAACCAAAGCCACGGGAAACTGCTTATAAAGAAAAGACGTATTGCGCACATTACGGAATACACCAACAATGGTTCCGGCTTTATCAAAATCATTCAACCGTTTGCCTACTGCCCCATCTGTCCATTTCATCAGCCGCACTACTTCTTCGTTGACCAATACATCTCCCTCATTCTGCATATCTTTCCCTTCAATAATAGTAATCCCCATGGTTTCAGCATAATTCTTATCACAAGGATTATACATCAAGGTTTCTATTCGCTTGCCACTATTATCAATCAGCCCACGAGTCCAATATTCTCCCAGAACACCATGCATAGAACGGGTGGCATTTTCCACCATGGGTTGACGACGAAGATCGTTAACCATATTCTCTGCTTCTTCGGGTGACATCCATGTTTCCGCCTCCACCAATCCTGGAGTACGGATACCCATATCACTATTAATCAGATGATGATACTGCATCAAAGATACTAACAAAATCCCCATCACAAAAGATACCCCCATAAATTGTACAAATAAAAGAGAACGCTTCCACCCCTTTTTCCCATCTGTGTAACGACGAAAAACTTGAGTGACAGGAATGCGTGAAAACAATCTTCCCGGCAGCACTCCGGCTACTATGAACAGTACAAAAACAATGAGCATCGGAACCCATAAAGTTTCCAATGTAAAGAGTGAGGATAACTGCACCGAAAGTAAATCTTCTATCAGATCTTTGGTATTGAAAATAATAAAGAGGGCCACTATAACGGACATCAATACCACAATCCCCGTCTCAAAAAGGAACATACTGAAAATATTGATTGCACTGGCACCACTACACTTATGCACACCTATACTTTTTGCCCTGCGGCTCATGGTAGCAATAGCTACTAATACATAGTTCATGATTGCCACAAAAAATATGGCAAAGCCCAAAAAACCATAAATGTAAAGGCGAGTGCGGGTATTTGAGTCATCCAGATGAATTTCGGGCAATGGCTGTGCATCATAAAAATTTCTCCATTCATCATCAGCAGAATCAGGATAATATTTTTGCATAGCCTTGTATATCTGACGATTGATTTCTTCCCTGTCCACCCCATCGCGCAAACGGAGAATAGTATAATAAATGTCATTACGCCCCCATGTTCCACCCCCTATATAACCACCTCCGGCATAAATGGGAGCTACAAAATCAAAATGATAGGCCGTATTTTCCGGAGTATCCTGATAAACACCACGGACTGTCAGTTCATGCTGTTTATCCAAAGATAATTTTTGTCCCACAGGATCCTGTCCACCAAAGACATCACGAACAAAAGTTTCAGAAACGAATATGCTCCCTGCCCTTTGCAATTCCTCAGGATTCCCTTTCAATACTTTGATGCCGAAAGTACGGAAATAGCAAGTATCTACATAAGCGTAGTTTACGTCTTTCAGCTTATGACCATCCTTGAATACATTTAATGTCTCAAAATTGAAAATGACTGTAGCATTTTCAATCCATTGTGACAAATCACTGCGGAATGCTTCTGCCATCGGAGCAAACAAGCTATCATCATATCCTTCTCCTTTCTCTCCAGTCTTTACATTCTCTCCTCCTCCACGTACCAACACCAATCGGTCGGCATCAGGGTAACATTTTTCATAATTGAGTTCAAATGCTATTTGTGAAAAAAGCAGAACACCAATAGTCAAGCCTAATGAAAGCGATATGACTTTTGTCACATTGCTTCCACGGCCGTGTAATGTCGATTGTATTGCATAATAGATTTGTTTCATTACAACCACCCTTTCATTATTATTCTTTAATGTTCGCCACTACACTACCGTCAAACAAATGAATGACACGATGAGCAAATCCGGCATCATGCTGAGAGTGAGTTACCATGACAATACTAGTCCCCTCCTTGTTAAGTTCGGTCAATAGATTCATTACTTCAGCACCGTTCTTTGAGTCCAAATTACCGGTAGGCTCATCGGCGAGGATCAATTTAGGGTTAGTAACCACAGCACGGGCAATAGCCACACGCTGTTGTTGACCGCCGGAAAGCTGTTGCGGGAAATGCTTGGCACGATGACTCAAGTTCATTCGCTTTAAAATTTCCAGAACACGCTCCTTACGTTCACTGGCCTTGATTCCAAGATAAGTCAACGGTAATTCCACATTTTCAAAAACATTCAGTTCGTCTATCAGATTAAAACTTTGAAATACAAAACCTATTACACCTTTACGCAGGCGGGTGCGTTCTTTTTCTTTCAGATTGGCTACTTCGTTGCCCAGCAACTTGTAACTGCCTTCAGTAGGATTGTCCAGCAGACCAAGGATATTCAATAAGGTGGATTTTCCACAACCTGATGGTCCCATAATAGCTACAAACTCTCCTTCTTTCACCTCTATGTTTACATGATTCAACGCAATTGTTTCTACTTCTGAAGTACGAAATACCTTACTTAAATTTTCAATCTGTATCATAATAATAAATTTTAATTGTTTGTTCTATTGATCTTTATTCTGATTTAATACTCTTTACTGGATTCTCATTGGCAATGCGCCATGTTTTGGAAATGACACAACTGACAATCAATATCAAGACCACGATAGCTACACATACATAATAAGGAACAAGCGAACCTACAGTCACAGCAAACTGTTCCATCCATAAACCACCTACATACCATGCCCCTAGTGTACCTGCGACTACAGCCGGGAAAGAAATCCAAAGAACATCTTGCACCAACATTTCCAATATCGCAAATGACTCAGCTCCATTCACTTTACGAATAGCAATTTCTTTCGAACGTCGCTGTAATTCATCATTAATATAGCCTATCAGTCCCATCAAAGTAATAAACAAAATGGCAATTGCCGCCAATAAAGTCGCATTACGAAATACACGAACGGAATTATAACTATCCGCCATTTTTTGTTCCAAGCTTTCAAAGCCGACTGTTTGATTAGGAAAAGCTTCGGCAGCATCACGCTTCAGTTTCTGAAGATTCTCACCAAAGGGTTCCTTCAGACGGAGATAAACAAGATCAGCCAAATCTTTGGGATGATGATGCAAGACAAACGGTTTCAGCTCTGAGTAGAATCCGCCAATATTAAAATCTTTAATCACACCTACTATTTTGACACGGCCTTCTTCTGTCTGTATACTCTTACCTAAAACATCTTTTCCCCAATGCATTCTCCGTACAAATTCCTCATTCACTGCCACCTCACCGGATTCACGAGGCACACGCCCTTGCTGTATGACCATTCCCATAAAAGCTACATAATTCTCCTGAGTAAAATCATAACGGCTGGAAAAAAGACTCGTTCCTTTCTCATCCGGTATCATCTGCCCGCTATATCCATTAGACGGATAGCTAGTTGCCGAAGTCAATGCTTCCACGTATGGAAGCCCCTCATAAAAGTGACGGGCAGCAAGCCGGGCTTTAGCATCCGGTGCATTATTAACGCCAATCACTACCCGCTCAGGATTATAACCCGGATCTTTATTAATAACATAATGATACTGGAGCATCACTACACACATCAATCCACATATAAAAGCCACTCCCGCAAATTGGATAAACAATAACGGACGTTTCCATCCTTTCTTACCCTCTGTATAACGCCGGAAAACCTGTGTGACCGGTATCTTTGAAAAAATTCGTCCCGGCAGCACACCACCAATGAGGAATAAGACAGCAGTCACTCCAAAAGGCACCCAAATACGTTCCACCGCAAAAAGAGACTCCAGTTTAGCAGCTGTAGTATCTTCCACAAATTCCCGGAAATTAAACATTAAAAAAACCATCAAAAACAATGAAAGCAAAATAATAATACCGGTTTCCCACATAAACATACCAAAAACAGTACCCGTTCCCGCTCCGCTGCATTTATGAACACCAATACTTTTGGCACGCCGGCTCAATGAAGAAATAGAAATCAACACATAATTCAATGTCGTGATAAACAAAATAGATATACCTAAAATAAGCATAATATTACGCATTCTTTTCACTTCATCATATCCACGGTACGTATCCCGAACAGGTTTTGCCATGACAGTGATTCCCAACTTATCACTTCTGGGAATATGTTGCTGTACTACCATATCAATACGCTTGTTCAATTCATCCAAATCAATATCCTGCTTCAACCGGATATATTCTTTCCAGCTGTCCCCACCGTTCCATGAATAATTTCCTATCCGGCGGCTCCAGATAGAAGGCAAGGAAATGACAGCCTTCGGTCGCATAGTACAATTCTCAGGTAAAGCAGCATACGTTCCTTTGACTGTCAACTCAATTTCCTTATTGAAACTAATTATTTTACCAATCGGGTTCTCACCGCCAAACATTTTATCCGCCAAATCTTTACTCAGGAAAATTACATCTTTTTGCTGCAATTCACGTACCGGATCACCACTCAAGACCTCAATACCCATTGTCTGAAAAAACAATGAATCAGCAGCAACTTTAAAATCATCAAAGCGGACACTCCCGTTATAAATAGGTGCCGAAACCGGCCACGAGCCTGTACTTGCCGCCGATTCCACAATTTCCGGCATTGCATCCAGTATGCCTCCGGCAGCTGCACCGATAATGAACTCACTCGGAGGAAAAGGCTCTCCATTTACTGTCCATATATTCCACAATTGGTATAATTTATCATGATCCTTAAAACAAGTATCAAAACTCTGCTCATACACAACTCTTGAGAAAAGCAGAATACTCATAGTCAGGCCCAAGCCTAACGAAACGACTTTTATAATATTAGCTCCACATCCATGTATCAAAGCCTGAATGACATAATAAATCTGTTTCATATTTCGTGTTTTTAATTATTATTATTTTAAAAGAGAGAAGTCCCGTTTCACAACGTTACTTCCCATAAAGTGTATAAGAAACTAAAGTTTCTATAATTCGTTCTCTATAATATAAATGCCAAAACCGTGCCACGCAAACAAACAACTGATTAACAACACATTGCAAAATAACAAAAAGAAACAGTCTGTCTAATTATTAGACAATGATGTATGATAATTAGACAGACTATGAAAACAAACAAATAGTTCTACGCTTCAAACTTATTGGAATTTGCCTTATTTTACTATCTTTGCATTATCACCTATATAAAACAAATTATTATGAAACACATTCTTTTGGCAGCCTGTGCGGTTGCCATATTAAGCGGTTGCGGTTCGCAAGGGAAACAGGCAGCCCCTACCGAAAATCCATTCCTTTCAGAGTACACAACTCCCTTCCAGGTTCCTCCTTTCGACCAAATCAAGATGGAACATTACAAACCCGCCTTTTTGCAGGGCATGGAAGAACAACAGAAAGAGATTGACGCTATAGTGAACAACCCCGAACCCGCCACTTTCCAGAATACCATTGCAGCACTGGATCAAAGCGGAGCGTTACTTCGTAAAGTCAGCACCGTATTCTACGGACTGAAAAGCGCCAATACCAATGATGAAATGGACGCACTGAGCCGTGAACTCTCTCCACTACAATCAAAACACAGTGATGACATCGCCTTAAATGAAAAACTTTTTGCACGCATCAAAGCTGTCTATGAAAATCCCGGCGATTTGGACAAAGAGCAAAAGAAGTTGTTGGAAGAAACCTATAAAGATTTTGTACGTGGAGGTGCCAACCTGGATGCCGAAAGTCAAAAAAAACTGCGTGAATTAAATAGTGAGATTTCCATGTTACAGCTCACCTTCGGCCAAAATATGCAGAAGGAAACCAATGCTTTCCAATTGATCGTGGACAAAGAAGAAGACTTAGCCGGATTACCCCAAAACCTGATTGCCAGTGCTGCCGAAACAGCTAAAGAAGCAGGCATGGAAGGCAAATGGATTTTCACCCTGCATAATCCCAGCGTCATGCCTTTTCTGCAATATGCCGATAACCGAGACCTGCGCGAAAAGATATTCAAAGGATACATTAACAGAGGAAATAACGGAAATGAATACGACAACAAGGAAGTGGTGCGCAAACTGCTCAAGGCCCGTCTGGAAAAAGCCAAGCTGATGGGATATGAAAACTATGCTTCCTTTGCACTGGAAGAACGTATGGCAAAAACACCGGATGCCGTATATAAATTATTAGATCAGATTTGGACACCTACTCTGTCCAAAGCCAAAGAAGAACTGGCAGATATCAATGCCGAAATAAAGAAAGACGGAAAAACCTTCACAGCTGAAGGTTGGGACTGGCGTTATTATGCAGACCGAGCCAAGAAAGCCAAATTCGACTTGGATGAAAATCAGGTACGTCCTTATCTGAAACTGGAAAACGTACGTGACGGTGTGTTCTATGTTGCCAACAAACTGTACGGTATCACTTTCACCCAGCTGGACAATCTTCCCCTCCCTCATCCCGATGCACAGGCATTCGAATGTAAGGACAAAGACGGTTCTCATCTAGGTGTACTCTATATGGACTTCTTTCCGCGTGCCAGCAAGAAAGGTGGCGCATGGTGCGGAAGCTATCGTTCACAGACCTACAAGGACGGCAAGAAAGTGGCTCCTGTAGTAACCGTGGTATGCAACTTTACCAAACCGGCAGCCGGACAACCCGCTTTGCTCAGTGCAGACGAAGCGAATACCTTGTTCCACGAATTCGGACACGCTTTACATAATCTTTTCAAAGATGTACATTATTATGGTGTGGCTAGTGTTCCGCGTGATTTTGTAGAACTGCCGTCACAGATAGATGAGCATTGGGCTTTTGAACCGGAGGTATTGAATGTATATGCCAAACATTATCAGACAGATGAAGTTATTCCTGCCGGACTGGTTGAAAAAATGGACAAGAGTGGCAAATACGGACAAGGCTTCGCTACGGCTGAATATTTAGCTGCTTCCCTGCTGGATATGGATTATCATGTATTAAAAGAAATTCCCGATGATATGGACGTTATGCAGTTCGAAGCAGAAACATTAGGTAAGCGCGGATTGCTGAAACAAATTCCGTCACGCTATCGCACCACTTATTTCAACCACACCATGGGTGGTGGATATACTGCCGGTTACTATAGTTATATTTGGGCAGAAGTGCTGGATTGTGACGCATACGAGGCATACAAGGAAACAGGCGATATCTTTAATCAAGAAGTAGCAGGAAAGTTCCGCAAATATATCCTCACTCCCGGCTGCATTGACGATGCAATGGACATGTATGTCAATTTCCGTGGCAAAGAACCTGGTATTGATCCCTTGTTGAAGAACAGAGGACTAAAATAACCCTCTAACCCTAAATAGAATTCCTCCCCCTGCAAAAGACAAATGATTGTGACTCTTGCAGTGGGAGGATTCTCATTTTGTAGTATGATTGCGGATAGTTCTTTTTATTTTTTGTTCCAAAGCAAGAAATAATCCTCAGAGAAAGCGTACCTTTGTGCCTGTCAAATCAAAAATTAAATTATGAATCAACCTATTGCTATAAACACCACAAGAAAACATGTGGTATGGCTGGATGTCGTTCGTTTGGTAGCCATGTTCACCATAGTTTGCTGCCATAGTGCAGACCCGTTCAACTTTTACCCCGGCGAACCGCCAGCCAACATTGATGAAATCAAATTCTGGGGAGCCGCCTACGGAGCCTTTCTCCGTCCGTGTGTCCCACTGTTTGTCATGATTACAGGAGCATTGCTGCTCCCCGTACGTGGCGAAATATCCGCTTTCTACAAAAAAAGAATCAGCCGTGTATTCTGGCCGTTCCTTATCTGGAGTGTCATTTATAATTTATTTCCCTGGTTTACAGGATTGTTGGGACTTAATCCTGAAATAATCCTTGACTTTTTCCCTTATAGCGGTGAAGAAGCCGCCCGTCAGTCACTCAACGTATCATTGGGTTATATAGCAGAAATGCCTCTCAATTTCTCTTTATTAGACGTACATATGTGGTATATCTATCTGCTTATCGGATTATATCTATACCTTCCTATTTTCTCCGCATGGGTAGAAAAGGCCTCGGAGAAAGCCAAACTATGGTTTCTTGTCGCATGGGGAATAACTGGTTTGTTACCTTATTATTATCAGTTCGTATCCCCATACATTTGGGGAGGCTGTGCGTGGAACTCATTCAATATGTTCTATTATTTTGCCGGATTCAACGGGTACTTGCTATTGGGACACTATCTGCGCAACCACGACTGGTCATGGAGTAAGACACTGTCAGTCTGTATCCCCATGTTTCTGGCAGGTTACATGGTCACATTCTTCGGTTTCCGCCACATGACCGCATTACCACAATGCACTGATGAAATGTTAGAACTGTTCTTCACCTATAATTCTTTGAATGTGATTATGATGACTATCCCCTTCTTCCTCATAGCCAAGAAAGTAAAAGTACGCTCAGAACTGATCCAGCGTATGCTGGCAAACTTGACCGTATGTGGTTTTGGCATCTATATGATACATTATTTTTTCACAGGTCCGGGTGTAGTCCTGATGCGCAATATCGGTGTTCCCGTGCCTTTACAAATTCCCGCTGCCGCAATCGTGGCGTTTGGCGTATCGTGGCTGCTTGTGGTATTCATTCGTAAAATAAGCGGCAAGAATGCTAAATACATTGTAGGATAATAAAAACAGGACATACAAATATCGTTATATAAGAATAGCCGGAACTACTTTTTCCAAGTGATTCCGGCTATTCTTATAATGCTTCATCCACTAGAAATCAAGTCAGTTATTTAAGATGTAATTTAAAGAATATACCTCCGCTAAAAAATTTACCGTTATTCAGTTCAGCAATAAGATTGATATGGTCTTTCCATATTGAATAAGTTCCACCCACATTCACAGTATAAGTTGCTGTATGCAGATCTTCCGCATGTCCGGGACACACTTCCGCCATCAGATTAAATCCATTCAGAGCTTTCTGCCAGAAACCTTCGCCCTTCATGCCAAAATGAAAGTTTACCCCTGCAGCAGGACGGCTATAATGCACATCACTCATAGCTTTACCGATAACCCAAGCTACATGAACCCCCACTGTACCTATTCCACTAAATTCAACATGTTTCGTTGCCGCCAGATAATAACGTGTCAAGTAATTGTGGTTTCCGCTACCACCGCCCCCCCAATCTATGTCTCCACCTCCATTTGAAGAATGGCTTCCCGGATCATTCGCACCAATCACTACCTGAGGCGTCCAAGCCTTCCACCAGCCTTCTTTCCATGCCCTCAACCGGAAATGAAACGATCTGTCCTGATTGGTAAACCTGCCCCAAGTTTGCTGAGGCCAATAAGAAGAACCATGTATCCCCTTTACCAACGTACAAGTATATGCTACTTCCAGCCAAGGAAACAAAGTACAATTTATATAATAGTTATAGGTATAGGGATGATATTCACTTCTCACCCAATATCGGGAAAGTATATTTACATCCAGCATATTTCCTCCCAGCATAACGGTTTTATCTTTCTGCATAACGGCAGTAGGTGCATGAAGTAGTCCTGTAGTACCATAAAAAGCCTGCCCTTTGATAACATTCATTCCTCCAAAGAGTCCCCCCAGAAATATTAGAGTTCTTAATTTCACTATTCTATGAATTTTAATTTATATTTGCAGCATGAAAACAGATGTATTAAAAATACTCGGAAAAATTATTCCTACTGCTATCTTCGTCCTGTTGTTGCCATTCTCCATTATTTACATGGCAATAAGCAAAGTCTGCTCTTTCATCCGAAAATTCTTTCCCCGATAAAGCGTACCGGAAACAAGAATGCAGCTTGCAGATATCTTGTACGTGTATGTTTCTCTTTATACATTCTATAAACGAAACGCAAATTCATCTTATCAACCCAGTTCGGATAATAGTGCATCCTATTCATTGCCGTTTGGTGAACAAAGCCACCACACGTAAAGCCGATGCCTTGGTAACCCATCTTTTTTACCTTAAGCAGAAACTTTTCCTGCATCAAGGCCCCCATACCTACTATCAGAAAATCCGGATTTAATTCGACTATATGAGAAGCTTCCTTATTCATTTCAGCATCCGAAGAGAAATATCCGTTCCTGAACCCTGCAATGCGTAACTCCGGATACTGCTCTTGAAATATCCTCACAGAACACTCCACTTGTTCTTGACCCGAGGCTACGATATAGAGCGTTTTACGGCTTTCCATGAGATAATTCAACAATTCGGGAGCAAGGGAGGTCATATCAAAGCTACGTCTGGTCACTCGCTTTCCGTATACTAATCTTATGGCAGAAACCAGTAAAGAGCCATCGGCAAAAATACCATCGAATTGTTCAAATAAAGATTTGTTTTCTAAAGCTATGAGATAAGATACGGGGTTGAGAAAGGTGTAAATTCTGTTTTTCTGAGTAACCAAATGTAAAAACAGCAATTTATCTGTTTGTATGATTTTATTAAGCAATAGAGGGAGCATAAATTAAATGATAATTTATTTTTATGGAAGTTTATAATACTTCTTCAAACAGATTATACCACCTTGTAATAACAGAATCAATTGTAAAACATTTCGCCTTACACATGGCTTCCTTTGCCATTTCTTTTCTTAATTTTTCATTCTCGATTAGCAAGCTGATGCAGTCAATTGTTTTTTGACTATTATAAGGTATCGGAGTTATTAAGCCAGACTTTCCATTGTCTATGATGTCATATATAGCTTCATAACTTCCATACACAACTGGGACCACTCCATAACTCATACTTTCAATAACTACTAATCCAAACCCTTCTAAATCAGAAGTCAATAAAAATATAGAAGCTTCCTTATAATGTTGTATGGGAGGAGATACTTGAAAGCCTTTGAAACAAACACGTTGAATATCATATCTTCTAATATATTCTTCCAATGTACTTTTATAAGGGCCTTCTCCCACCAAAACAAGTTCCCAATCAACATATTTTTCATAAAGAACTTTCCAAGCTTCCACTATTCTATTTACTCGTTTATTTTCATAATCCATTCTTCCTACATATAACAGCTGCTTCTTCTTCTGTTTTAACTCCCATTCTTCAAAATACACAGGAATAGTAACAGGATTGCCTATTGCTATAATATTCTCAGTTCTCTTTATATGTGCATAATCACTTAACGGCTTGATAAAATGAGATGAAAGAAGAACATATTTTTCACAATGGCTACAATTATAACGAATGCTAGCTTTTACCAACTCTTCTTTTAGATACATTATAGCATGATATATGTATTTCAAAAAAGGGTTATAAACTGTTTCACATTTATCACGTGCCTTAATAATTAATTTAGACGTATTTGGAGCGCCATGTAATACCGAAATCAATTTACATGATGTTCTTTTTATAGCCACTCTACACAGCAATGTTGACATAAAAGGAAGTCCCCACTGATTAATTATAATATCAATTTTTTCATTTATAATTAATCGATGTAACTTCCTCATATTTTTTATAGAACAAACAGGATAGTCTAATTTGACAAGCTTTACATCTGGTAGTAATTGACAAGCTAGTTCAATATGCGGTTGTTCTATTGAAGCTATGATAACACCATGTCCATCCTTTATAAAACGATTGGCAAGTACAGTTGTCACTACCTCAACACCACCATAATTAGGATAAACACGATAAAAAAACAATATATTCATATTACCATTCTCTTTATTACTGTAATAATGAAGCTAGAAATGCAATTTGTTTGTCCTGCATTTCTTTTAATCCTTCTATGCTGACAAGTCTTTCCCTTACATCAGGAATTTTCGCATTTTCAAACAAGGCTATCCTAGGACTATTGCTAAACAATCTTGCTTTATTTCCAAATGCCAAAGTAGGGATACAAGCATGTACTCTATCAGAATAAACTTCTGAAGCATTCCGGTAAAGGAGTAAATAATCCATTGGATTATCAGATACTATCACTCCATTTTTTACTAACTTACTAACTTTTGTATAAGGAAAAGGCTTATGATAAGAATAAACAATATTCTTTTCTTTAAAAATATTTTTCAGTTCTTCTTTTATCCTATAATGCTTAGGTTCTTCAATATTCAATACTACATACGGTGTTAAATCAGTATCTATTTGGGGTAAATTAAGTAAATTCACAAAGAACACATTATCTATTCCATTATAACTATTTTTTGTAAAATTTGCATAGTACTTATAGGCAAGGCTATCACGGGTCATTATAGCGTAAGGCTGCAATTTTCTTAAATATTCAGAAACAAATTTGACTTCATATTCTGTATAGAAGTTTCCGCTTGCACCTAAAAAAATAATCTTACTTCCTTGTTCTGCTTTTCTCTTTATTAAATCTCCATAAATCGTAAAAAATGGAACAGTTAATACACATCCCGGAATTATAAAATAATCACATTTAACCATACTGGCCATACTAAAGATATTTTGCGTTTTTACCGTTTTGTATGAACGGTCATGAAGCTTTTTAGCAGCCCTTTGCATGGTATGTACCCATAACCAATTTATTATTGGGTTTTCTTTCAGCATGAACATTTGTCCCATTGTAGCTGCAAAATTAGCATTTGAGCTAACTTTAAATAATTCAGCATTAAGCGGTAATGCTTTCATCAAAGCAGCTTCAGCACCCAAATCTATAAATCCGTTACCAATATTATTAAATGTAACAGAAGTCAACAATGCAATTTTCTTTTCTAACATATTAATAGTAAACTAATTTGTATGTAGTTATATTTCTTTCCAATCATGCGGTTTATTCTCTCATCAGTTCCCTAAACAGGTCTAACCATTTTTGCATTACCTTTGGTTTTGAAAAGCATTTTCCCGACATATAAGCCTGCTTACCCATATCTTCTAGTAATACTTTATTTTCTATCAATTTTATACAAGCTTCCGCCAAGGCATTTACATCATTATCCGGCACTAAAAATCCATTCTTACCATTGTCTATGATACTATTTGCTCCAGTAATGTCAAAACTAACACAAGGCAAGCCACAATTCATCGCCTCCACCAATACCAACGGGAAACCTTCATACAAAGATGACATGACAAAAAAAGAAGAATGAGAATATACTTCACCTATACTAGGTGAAACACCTTTCAGATGAACAACTGATGAAAGATGCAAAGCATCAATTTGTCGTTGAAGACTTTCTCGCAGACTTCCTTCACCCCAAATTTCCAATTGCCAGTCCGGACACTTTTGTGCAACTATCACCCAAGCTGCAATCAATCGATTATAACCTTTTACAGATTCTAATCTACCTGCTGATATAGCAACTTTGCTTTTTCTACCATTTCTTTCATGTAGTTGTATATTGCTAAAATTAGGTATTACAAATATATTCGGTAAATTCCACATTTTCTTGTCAGACTCTGTTAATGCAATTACCTTATCGAATTTTGTCAAACAACACTTTCTTAAATATTGAACTAAAAATTTCTTTCCTCGCGATTTAAAAATTTCCTCATCTAATATCTGTTGTCCTTTATAAGAAAAATGAAACTCATGGATCTTCTTTATCCGCCGACAAATAAATGGTAATATCCATATCAATAAAGGAGCATTGGCATTGACAGCAATATCTATCTTATATTTTTTAAATATGTGACGTATAATACTTATATTTTTCCATACTCTATTAATTTTCTTTCCAAAGCCTACCTTCCACTCTATATCAATAGGTAACAGTTGAATGTTCGGGTGCAAAGGATATATAGGTTTTTCCTGTCCATTACCATAATATGCCAAAAAAAGCCGTCCTTCCATATTTTCCGCCAAATAATTCATCTTGTCTGACACTATACGGAATATACCTCCTGCAATGGTAATATTGGGAACAAAATAAATGATATTCATTATTTACTTTTTATCCATGAAATTACTAGTAATAATAATCGCTCTGCCCATTTGAATCTCCAAGCAATAGTTTTAACACTCCACAACTCGGCCAAACATGTATCGTAATCATGATGTATAAATGCATTTTTTGCATGTATATACACAACTAAAATCACATACTTTCTATAATAAGAACTTTCCGATGTAAAGTTAAACCACTCGTAATAAGGAAATTCTCCATTTTTAGAATAATCTGATGTAAGACTATCAGATAACCCTGTTCTATAAAAGACTTTCGGAAGGTTCAAATAGGCTACATCATAATTCAACGCTATTCTAAGCCAAAGGTCCAAATCCTCACCACGCTTAATACCTACTCGAAACATTGGTATCTCCTTTATCACTTCTTTTTTTAAGCACAAGGAGCTAGTCCAGCAAATAGATAATCCATTCATTACGGATTCTTTAAAATAATCATGAACAAGGAAGTGTATGTGTTCGTTAATCAACACATTACGAAGTTTCCGTTTCCCCTTTTCCAAAGAGTAGAAAGCAGTAGAATAAATCCCAGCATCAGGATAGGTTCCTATCAACTTCTTTTGGCATTCCAAATAATCAGATTCCCAAATATCATCTGCATCCAGAAAAGCAATATAATCATATTTAGCATGCATAATACCATAGTTACGTGCTGCTGATACACCTTCGTTTTCTTTTGTATAAATATGAATTCGTTCATCCTGAAAACTAGAAGCCACTTCCAAACTATTATCTGTCGATGAATCATTCACCACGATTACTTCATAATCACAATATGTTTGATTCAGAACTGACTTCAGTGTTTCTGCAATATAATCAGCCTTGTTATATAGAGGAATAATAATAGAGAACATTATCTTTTTAATAAATTAAGTTTCTGACTCTTATATATAATGAGCAAAAATATAATCGGAAAATTTATATATAATCCCACTGTTAATGATACGAAAGAAGCCAATACCCAGATACCAACAAAAACCATGTTGAACTTTCTATATGAAGGCAATAATTTGCACATTGAAATTATCAGCCATAGATATCCCAATATACCTAACAAACCACGTTCAATCAACAAATAAAATAATTGAGACTCCGCACCTGCAAGTTCCGGGATTGATATATCTGTCATTAAATAATAAATCATACTCAAGCCACCACCAAATATAGGGTTTTGTAAAAACAGAAAAAGAGAAATATCTAATTGTCTCATTCTCATATCCATAGAGCTTCCACCAACATCATAATTACCCGTAAAATCAAATATGGAATGATATACATTTAATATATAATCAGAAAACGGCAAGACCATGATTAAAAAGATAGAAAAAGCGATTAATAGAGTTTTAGGCTTTCTTATATAGTCAAATTGCAACAATCCAAATACTAATGCAAGAATAGTGGCACGTGAATTAGCAAGGAAAACACCGATAAGAAGCAAACACAAAGTCTTAATATAAGATTTCCTTGATATAAATACTCCTTCATATTTACTATAGAAGAAGGTAAGAAAATAAAAGAATACAACGCACGCATCTCCAAATGTTATGGGAAAATGAAAAAATGAATTATATCGCCCATATCCATATCGGATATCATTGGTATGATCTACCCAAAAAGACAAATCAGTCTGAGATTGCAGCCAATATAGAATTATATTATAATTTAATAGAAACTCTATAATTCCATATATACATAACACCCAAAACACTTTCAAATAAAGATTTACAATTAATTTAATATCGTTCTTTGTTCGCAAAAAATAGATAAATGCAAGTGGCAAAAGTATTTCATTTGATATTGTTTTCCACAACACATACAATGAAGTCCGTTCCGTTCCATACAAAGCAATTAATAACAACAATATAAAATTACCAAACAAAGGTAAAAACAATGGATTGCAGAATATAGCTTTCCTTGCATCTTTCCGACCAAGAATATACCCGTATATAACAAAATTTATCGCATCACAAAGACCAATATACGTACCCCCTATTCTTACAACAGGAAGCATTGTAAAAAACAAAGACAATGGTATTATATAAAGAACAGCCTTCTTTTTATATCTTATAAAAAAAATAATAAAGAGCAGAAAAATAAGCTGAGTAATTATCATCTATCCATTTTTTAGATTCCACACCATGATTCAGGAAAAATATCAGGAGTAAATGTATTATACCACTTTGAGGGATAAATCACCATATTAGTTTTTTTATTTAATCGTGCCGCCCAATAACTAAAAGTACTATTGGCTATAATGTTGTATTTGCAGGAAGACATCAAATACATGTCATAGATGCTGGATTCTCCTGTATTCCAATTCACATAAACAGCATTGGGTATATCCAAATGAGTTTGTACCCAGCTAATATCATCAGAAAAAACATAGAAGACAGCATCATTTACTTTCTCTGTTATTATTCTTATGGCATCATGATAATATTTCTGCGTACAAATATTTCCAAATATAACCAAATTTTGTTTGGTCATGTAGTCACCTCTTCTTATATGCACGCCAACACTATTTGAGTTTTGAATATCCTTCAGCAATGATTGGTTCTTTTCCGACAAAAGAAGATGTTTAAAATCAATAGTATTTTCGTCATAATACTTTTTGTCTAAAAAATATCCAGCTTGAAACAAATGATTAGGATATTGATACTCTACAGAACCTACTACATATATTTTCCAATGGTATAATTTTGATAAAATGGTTTTAAACAGAATTATCCAAAACCTACTACATTTTTTCAAATCATCAGTTTTAAAATATTTATCTAATTCAAATCCATTATGGCTCACATTATACCAAGCATCATTGTAGAAATAAAAGGTTTCATCCTTTCTTGAAAGGTATTTATAAAATGCATACTGAAAGAGTTGATTACCCAGTCCTCCTTTGAACACTACTATTTTCATAAATAAACTATTTAAATATTCTTACTATTTTAACCATTATTGCAAGCCCCTTTTTTACTAAAAATCTTATCCAATGATTATTAAATAAAAAAAGAGCGTTTTCAATAAATTCTTCTCCCAAACAGGATAAACACTGATAATCATTGACAATATAAGCTGGGAGTAGATCTTTAAGCACTTTTTCGCGTTCTTCTTTTATCCGGTTGTTATCACTGCTGGCTCCTCTGGGATTACATATCACAATAACATTGTTATACGCAGCCACACTATGCCCACCTAAAACGATTGATTGTAAATAGAATTTCCAGTCTGATACTATTTTTAAAGATGTATCATAATAATACTTTTTTAATAAAGAGGCCCTTATAAAGCAACTTTGATGAGGTATGGTAGTTATATAAAAATGCAGAAGATTATATCTTCGAGGTAATACACTGCGTGATACTATTTTATTATGTTCATTAACATGTAAATCCTGACCAACTATTATATCTGCCACATGATTAAAGTCCATGACCTGTTTCAATATAGATGAGGAACAAAATTTATCACCTGCATTGATAAAATTACAATATTCTCCATGCGAATAAGCAATTCCTTTATTCATCGCATCATAAATTCCCTTATCCGACTCACTCACCCAATAAGCGATTTTATCCGCATACTTTTTTATTACATTAACCGTTCCATCCGTACTTCCACCGTCAATGATGATATACTCAATATTCAGATAAGTTTGGTTAATGACGGAAAGAATGGTTTGTTCAATTGTTAAAACTGCATTATAAGAAACAGTTATGACAGAAATTAGGGGATAATTCATATTGTTTTTCATTTCACTTCAGCCAAATTCCTTTAGCCGTACCATTTATCATCTTCAATATCTGCACTCTTCCAATAAAGGCCTGCAAAATAAATACCGTAGTAGGAACTATCAGTATACCTTCTATACCATAATACTTACAACAATACTTCATCAACGGAATAGAAACCAAAGCAAATGACAAATAAATGATTAGTTGCAAACGTATTTTGCTCGTTCCATTAATAAGAAACATATACATATTTCCTCCCGTCTGACATAATACATATATTGCCATACAAAATGATAATGAAAAAGATACAGCTACAGAATCACCAATCCAAAATTTATATAAGAGATCAGAACTCAGTACCATTAAAACTAAAATAGGAATACATAACAACCATAATTTCTCCAGTTTTTCTAGCGTACCACGCATCCAATTATAATCTCTCTTAATATAAGCATCAGTAAATGCTGACCAAAACGGAGTCAAAATAATATTTGCAGCCATGTTAAGTACATTAAAATACTTATAAGCAATATTATATTGCGTAACTGCTTCTGGGCCTTGCACTCTTGACAAAATGATATTAGTAAGTTGAAAAATAAAAAGCATAGAAAACATAACAACAAAAAACTGTCCACCCAGACCAACAACACTCCGCACCAACGAAAAGCGAACGTCACGCAACGAAGGGGCTACAATCTTGTATTTTTTAGTTTGATACACAATAATAGAAACAATTAAAAGAAACAGGCACGGTATAGCTGAAAAAGAAACAGCCAAAGCACTCAGACTTCCCTTTGTGGTTTTAGTCAATACATAGACACAAGCAAAAGCCAGTACCTGACCACTTGTACTTATAAGCGAAGCTAAAGCAGGCTTTTGATCTGCCGTCAGCATGGTAGTAAAGACACTTGCCACAATGTTCAGGCAAAAGAAGCATGCCAACAAACCGAAAACCAGACTCAGCTCATCCTTATAAACAGGATCAATATTTAAAATACGACTCCAATCCAAATAATTATTCACCACCAAGGTTATCAATAAAATTACGGAAAAGAGCAAGAAGAGCACTGCATATGTAGTACTGACATATTCTTTTGCCAACTTCATATCCCCTTTTGCTTTTGCCTCAGCAAAACGATTACGAAATCCGTGGGCAAACCCCAAATCAAAATAAGACAGCCAGGCAATAATGGAACTCAACGTCAGCCAAATGCCATACTTCGTAGGATTAACATAACCGATGGTCAATGGAACGACCTGCAAGGAAACTAAAATACTTATACATTTCAACACTAATGAAACGGCGATATTTTTCTTCACCGCAACACTACGCTCATTCCCCTTAGTGAAATAAGCACTAACTTTATCTTTTATATACTGGAACTTCATACGTTTATGATTGTATCACTAGCAAGATATGCAATCTTCCACCTGCAACATTACTAATCTTACACCCCACACATTAGTAACGTGTGGGGTGGCACGTTACCAACCTTCCGGCATACACGTTACTAACCCTTAAAAGATCCTGTTCTTTTCCGAAAAGAACAAGGTCTTTAAAAAAAAGAACAGGACGTTTTCATTGAAAGAACAAGAGCTTTTTAAAATTTGACCTGTTGTTTTTTCCCATAACGGCATCTACATGCCGAAACGCCTTATTTTTCCTTCAGATCTTTCAGCCTGCTCGCAAACGCCCTGCCCGTCGGCATTCCGGCTGAAGGATATGCATTGTGAAATGTTTCAGCCGGAAAATATCCTTCAGGAAAAACGATTCCCTAAGAATCGGAGAAAGATTAGTTCGGCTGAAACATTCCACCCCCCAGCTGAAGGATTCCTGAACCCAATCCTTCAGCCGGAATGCCTACGGGTAGGGCGTTTGCGAGCAGGCTGAAGCTTTTGAAGGATTTTTCAGGGTATTCCCTATAGAGCATGACGAATGACCATATTCCATTGAAAAAAGTAAGATATCTTCGTAAGCAAAGTAAGATATGTTCCCAAGCAAAGTAACACCACTTACTTGGTCCACGAAGTCCGCATACTTTTCTTTACAACAAAACAGACCTCACAGCCATCTCATGCCAATGACGATAATCCCCCATCGGCAAAACATGCTCCGACCACACTTTCCGGTAAATTCCATCGTGCAAAATAATGTACTCACCCAAACAGCCCTCCGCCTCATCGGCAGGAACAGAAACCATCACCACATATTCCACACAATCCGGGACACGAAACAAAGTCAGCTCACTTTTAGAAAACAAACCGCTCAACCTACAGGCGGAACGCTCGAAAGCCACCCAATACGCGCCAATGTCATACAGATGAATGAATTTATCATTATTCTTTTCCCTGGCTAAAATTTCCTTATACTGATTCTGAATCAGCTGTTGGAGCCGGATGCCTGACGGCATGAATGTGGTTCTACACATTATTATACATAAGATTTATATTATCAGATCATTTACTTCCCCATTAATCAAGGAATAAGAATGTTTAACGTAGCAAATGAAGTCATCTCTTCTTCGGCTCTTCTATCACTTCTATCAAGTCCGGCGAAAGCGTCGCCATGGCCATGGCTATCACCCCTTGCAGACTGATAACCACACGACGGTCTCTAGCACCTTTTACCTTTACAAATACCCCCTCGTAGCCCTCGAAATCACCACCTGTGATGCGGACTTTCGTACCGCGCCGTAAGTTCACCTCGTCGGGACTGAAAAAGATAAGATGCTCGTCATACGTTCCAGCCACAGCGATAAACTGCCTCATCTGATCATCGGGCACAATGATTTTCTGCCCGTTGCGGATATCAATCATATATTGAAAATACGGAAGTTTGAACTTCACCTTCTGAAGTTCGGACTGGACGGAATGAACAAATATCAGATCACTGATAACGGGAACCAGCTCACGCCTCTTGCGCCCGTTCCTTATACGAACTTCGTAACGCATGGGAATGAAATTGTTGATTCCTTCTTTATCCAACAAAGCCTTGATCTGCATCCCCCGGCGATAAGTGGCACGCATGGCAAACCATTGCATTTTTTCACTTGAAAGCATAGTTATGGAGCTTTGAAGTACAGATATATACCTGCAATTCAATCAATTACGAGAAGTTTCGTAAAATACAAGAGGAATCGGCCTCTTGTGATTAAGCTGACCAAAGAAAAGCTATTTCAACAAATGGAGGATGGGAATCCGCACGATGTAGATGCAGCCTGTCGGGTCAACCGATGACCTTCCGCAGATTCCCGAACCGGACGGTTCTTATGTGTTAAATCAGAATTTGTAATACCTATATATAAAAAAAGCGCGGGAATCTGTACCTGTTACTCGTCCCGCCCTACAAGGCCTTCGCATTGCCCAATCCAGTCTGAACGAGCAACGCAGAAGCCCACGCCGATATGTATAATGACACTTGAATGCACCTTTGACCGGCAAAGGCGCACCAAGGATATAAACATACCCCGCAGACACCTACTGTTGCTTTGTTTTGGCTGGATTTTAGAATTTGCGAAGTTCTGTAGAGCCAAGAACAAAACGTCAAGTAAACGTCTTTTCTATATATGTATATTTCCCACCTCCCTAACTTCCTTGCGGAAGTACCGGCGTGGAAAACGTGGCAAAGATAGCAATTTAATAAATAGGACGAAAATATATTCCGCTATTTTTAGTGATGTTTCTTGATTACTCAAAAAACAAACAAGAAACAGATTATCGGTATACTTACCTTGATGCAAATTCTTCCGGACGCATCATCGCCCAGATGGTAAGATATAAGATACAGCAAACAAGGCTACCTGGTACTCGGTACACGCCTACCCTGTCTGCATCACATGCTTGCCCGGTTCTTGGTATGAGCTTGGCTTGTTCACCGCATCTCCCTGACGGATGCAAAAACGTCACGCAGCAACATAGCCGTATTTGTTTATTCTAGCCATATCTTCCTTATATTTAATTATCTTTCTGTTGAAACTATGATTGTGGAAAAATTAACATAAAAAAGGCGTGAAACCAAATGGAATCACACCTAAACTATTATTAAGAGATTAATCAAACGGCAAGTAATTCTTTTCCCCAAAGATGGAGAGCCTCTTTAATCTGCATCTTCCTTATATCACTCGGCTTTTTAATACCATAGATATACTTGGAAAGAAGACTCTTGTTTATTCCCATACTACGTGCAACCTCTGACACATTTAGTTGAGGGAAACGTTTAAATATCATTGCTATCTCATTTTCATAATCCGGCTCCGCTGTATCGAAAAAACTGGATATATGAATATCCTCATCCAATGATTCCCAACGAACATCGTCACCAAACTTTCCTATCTTGAAATCAAGGCGCTCTCTATCACTTGCATCCTTCAGCAAAGGGAATGCCTCTAAGGGACGGCTGAAAGTTTCTCCACCATCCGTTTTCATATAAATGCGGTTAGCATCAAACCAAATGTCTTTTATTGTATCCATAACTTTCAGTTTTAATAATCATTCTCCATGATATTTTTAATTTTACTAATACAATATAGGGATAAATATTTATCCCCACAAATAAATAAGCAAAAAAATAGCGACAACTCTTTTCGAACCACCGTTCCATAACCTATGATGTACAAAGGAACTGATTTCCCTCCTGTTTTCCTAACAATCATCATCCGGCACACGGGTTCTTGCGTGTCAGAGCAGAGCTGCCATTTAATTGGAAAGATAATAATTATCTAAAGAATATATTTGTAGTTAAAAAGTTTCCTACACAAGAAACTTTATCTATTTTTGTGGTATGAATACGAATTTGCAAAAAATAGGAGAACTTTTGGCCCAATGCCGAAAAAACAAAGGATTGACACAAGAAGAAGTCGGGGTGATGATTGGCGTCCAAAAAGCAATGGTTTCCAAAGTGGAAAACGGTCTGTGTGTTAATTTTGGCACTGTCAACCGCATAGCGGAGGCGTTGGGTGTCGAACCGATAGTGGCGCTCAAGTCCAAAAAGAAAGCGGACAAGAACCTAATCGATTATGTGATGACGGTCATTGTCGAATTTGCGCGCCGTCACGATTTGACAATCCGGGAGGCAAGCAATTATATCAGACGTTTCAAAGGCATTGATTTTCTCACCGAATTTTACGATGTGGAACACACGCTTTCTTTTAACGACTGTGTGGATGACCTGACCATCGTCTGCCAAAACAATGGAGGAACATTGCGATGATACTTTACCACGGTTCAAATACGGCAATCGACGGCATCGACCTCAACAGATGCCGCCCCTATAAGGATTTCGGCAGAGGATTTTACCTGACCGACATTAGGGAACAGGCCCAAAGGATGGCCGCAAGAACAGCGCGGATGTTCAGCGGAAACCCCACTCTGACTATGTTTGAGTTTGACTTCGAAGAAGCGCAGTCGAGCGAATTGAAAGTCAAGGTTTTCAAGGAGCCAGACTGGGAATGGGCACGTTTTGTCATGTCGAACCGCGATATAAACACTACTCAGCCTTGCCACGATTACGATATCGTAATTGGCCCTGTTGCCGATGATACCATTGCGCGCTTGCTACGTTTATACACCGAGAATTTTATTAACGAAGAACAACTATTGCACGAACTGACATTTTCGAAAGTGACTTCACAATATTTCTTTCACTCAGAGGCAGCGATTAAAATGCTGAAACGACTATGAACACGAATACCGCAAAATTCCTCTTTGAAGGAATATCCGCCGATGTAGTCCGTTACTTGGTGGAACGTAATGATATGGATTTGCAGGAAGCCATCTCCACATTCCACAATTCGGAGACATTCGTCAAACTGGAAGACTTCTCCACCGGCCTGTATATCGAAAGCCCGGCATACGTCTATGACCTGCTGATGTCGGAACTGAAAAACGGAAAGCTGGTGCAATAACAATAGGGCATTATTTATCTTCTGGTCATTTTATTCTTCAATCCATTCTACAATTTCCTGTGAAAGCGGACTGGTAGTAGAGCCGATTGAGGCAACCCATCTACCATTTTCATCAATCAGAAACTTATGAAAGTTCCACCCTATCTTAGCATCCGAAACCCCGTTTTCACTTTTATGCGTAAGCCATTGATAAAGGGGAGCTATATCTTTCCCCTTTACAGATATTTTAGCCATCATAGGAAAAGTCACTCCATAATTCAACGTACAAAACTCCTTGATTTCTTCATTCGTTCCGGGTTCCTGATGCAGGAAATTATTGGCAGGAAATCCGATAACGACAAAATCATCTTTTCCATATTTCTCATACAACTCCTCCAACTTGGCGTACTGGGGAGTGAAACCGCATTTAGATGCCACATTGACTACCAATACTTTCTTACCCTTGAATGTGGAAAGTGGCAAGTCCTTCCCGTCAATAGTCTTGACCGTAAAGTCATAAAAACTTTTTTGCTGTGCACCAGCTACCGATGTAATCATGGTTACAATTATGCTTAATATAAATGTTTTCATTTGAAATGCTATTTTATAATAGAACAATTCATGAAATTGAAAAGTTTTCTCTGAAAGAAAAGATTGGCGGATACCTATCGGACAGCTTCCTCCATGTTACCAAAAAGAAAGAACCTTTGTTTTTTGGAGAAGCAGGGAAAAGAAAGTATCTTTGTATGCCATACATATCTCTTTTACCAGAGTTTATTCATAAAAAAAATAATATAACTAATGGAATATGCACCTTCAAACAGGAAACGATTGCCATACGGTATGATGAACTTTGCAGACATCCGTTTCGACAATTATTATTATGTGGACAAAACCGCCTTCATCCCACTGATAGAACAGTCGGACCGGTTTTTCTTCTTCATCCGTCCCCGGCGATTTGGCAAAAGTCTGACCTTGAGCATGCTGCAACATTATTATGATGTACGCACCCGCGATAAGTTTGACGCCCTGTTCGGAAACCTCTACATAGGAAAGCACCCCACGCCGGACCGCAACACCTATCTGGTGCTGAAACTCAATTTTTCCGGTATCAGCGGGGAATTGCACAACTACCGTCAAGGGCTGGACGCACATTGCCAGACCATGTTCGACTATTTCTGCGATATCTATGCCGACTATCTCCCACAAGGTATCAAGGAGAAGCTGGATGAAAAATCAGGAGCGGTAGAACAATTGGAATATCTGTTTACGGAGTGCAACAAGACTGAGCAGAAAATTTATCTTTTTATCGATGAGTATGACCACTTTACCAATGCCATTCTCTCCGATGCCGAAAGCCTGCACCGATACACTGAAGAAACACACAAAGAGGGTTACCTGCGCGCATTCTTCAACAAAGTGAAAGCCGGAACTGATTCCTGCATCAAGCGTTGCTTCATTACCGGAGTAAGCCCCGTAACCATGGATGATCTCACCAGCGGATTCAATATAGGTACCAATTACTCCCTCTCACCGGAGTTCAACGAAATGACAGGGTTCACAGAAAAGGAAGTGCGTGAGATGCTGACGTATTATTCCACAAACAGTCCGTTCAATCATACCGTCGGCCAACTGATAGATATCATGAAGCCGTGGTATGACAACTACTGCTTCGCACCGGAATGCTACGGAGAAACTACCCTGTACAATTCCAACATGGTTCTCTATTTTGTCAAAAACTATATTCTGCGCGGCAAAGCGCCACAGAAAATGATAGAAAGCAACATACGCATAGACTACGAAAAACTCCGGATGCTGATTCGCAAGGACAAGGAGTTTGCTCATGATGCATCCATCATACAAACCCTGGTAAGTCAAGGATATATCACCGGAGAACTGAAGGATAGCTTTCCGGCTGCGAATATTGTCGATCCGGACAATTTCATAAGTCTGCTCTATTATTTCGGTATGCTTACCATCAGCGGAATGCATAAAGGAAAAAACAAACTCACCATTCCCAATCAGGTAGTGGAAGAGCAACTATACACCTATTTGCTGAATACATACAATGAGGCCGACCTTAGTTTCAGCAGTTATGAGAAAGACGAACTGGCCTCGGCTTTGGCATACGATGGTAACTGGCAGGCCTACTTCGGTTACATAGCCGACTGTCTGAAACGTTACGCTTCACAACGTGACAAACAGAAAGGAGAGTTTTTCGTACATGGATTCACACTGGCCATGACAGCGCAAAACCGCTTCTACCGCCCTATTTCTGAAGCGGATACACAAGAAGGATACGCTGATCTTTTCCTGTGTCCTTTGCTGGAAATCTATCCGGACATGAAGCACAGTTATATCATAGAGTTGAAATATGCCAAATACAAAGATTCTGAAAGTCGTGTGGAAGAACTGAGGCTGGAAGGGATCGCTCAGGCAAATCGTTATGCTGATTCCGACCGGGTGAAGAATGCTGTGGGCACCACACAGCTACACAAAATAGTAGTGGTCTATAAAGGAATGGAAATGAGAGTGTGTGAAGAGATAGTACCTTTGCATGAAACGTACAACTAAAGATATCTTTAAAGAAAAAAGAAGCTACAACGACTTATGAGCAAACAAGGAACCATCATTGTGGTAGATGATAACAAAGGAGTGCTGTCGGCAGTAAAGCTATTGCTGAAAAATCATTTCGAACATATCGTCACACTGCCCTCACCCATCACACTGGCCGCTACGTTACGTGAAGAAAACGCGCAAGTGGTGCTGCTGGATATGAATTTCAGCAGCGGACTGAATACCGGGAATGAAGGTCTGTACTGGTTACACGAGATAAAGAAAATACAACCCTCCCTGCCCGTAGTACTTTTCACAGCCTATGCTGACATAGACTTGGCAGTGCGCGGCATCAAGGAAGGAGCGACAGACTTCATCGTCAAACCCTGGGACAATACCCGGTTGATAGAAACCTTGCTGTCTGCCTGCCGCAATTCCTCCAAGAACAAGAAGAGAGCGGAAATCCCTAAAACCGTATCTTCTATGTATTGGGGAGAAAGCAATGCCATGAAGCAACTGCGGACGCTGATAGAGAAAGTGGCGCAAACGGATGCCAATATTCTGATTACAGGAGAGAACGGCACAGGAAAAGAAATGCTGGCGCGGGAAATACACGCCTTGTCCAACCGATACCGGCGGGATATGATAACGGTGGACATGGGTGCCATCACCGAATCCCTGTTCGAAAGCGAACTGTTCGGCCATAAAAAAGGCTCGTTTACCGATGCCCATACCGACCGTGCTGGTAAATTTGAAGCCGCCCATGAAGGAACTTTGTTTCTGGACGAAATAGGCAACCTGCCCTATCACCTGCAATCCAAACTACTCACCGCCATTCAGAGCCGGAGCGTGGTGCGAGTAGGAAGCAACGAACCGATACCTGTCAACATACGTTTGATTTGCGCCACCAATTGTGATTTGGAAGAGATGGTGGCCAAAGGCAAATTCCGCGAAGATTTGCTTTACCGCATCAATACCATCCACATCGAGATTCCCCCTCTGCGGGAACGCAAAGAAGATATTATCCCTTTGGCCGAACGCTTTATAGACCGGTTCTGCAAACAATATGACAAAGGAAATATCCTTCTTTCTACCGGTGCGCAAGAAAAGTTACGGACATATCCGTGGTATGGAAACATACGCGAACTGGAACATGCCGTAGAGAAAGCGGTCATTATCAATGAAGACGGTATATTGAGTGAGGAACATTTTCATTTTCCCCGAAAAATAGCGGCTCCTGCGACAGAAACAAGTGTCTCTACACTGGAAGAGATGGAATTGCAAATGATTCAGAAAGCGATAGAGAAATGCAACGGAAACCTCTCGGCTGTAGCGGCACAGTTGGGAATTACCCGGCAGACGCTTTATAATAAGATGAAAAAATTCGGATTATGACCTATTATCTCATCTCATTCTTCACGATGGTTCAGGATGACAAAACAAATAACAATAATCTATTTTTAAACAGGAACTAAAGGAACATTCAAACGAAATAATAAATAATTAAGCTGTGAAACAATTCTTCTTCCGCCTATTTACCGTACTGGTTCTAGCCATTGCCTGCACCTTACTAATCCAGCAGCGCAACTGGTTGTGGCTATGCGTAATCGTACCTTCATTCCTCGTTTCCATAGGCTGGTTTTACCGCCTGTACACTTTTAATACCCGGAAGATAGCCTTTCTGCTCGACGCCATCGAAAACGACGACCCCGCTGTTCGTTTTTACGAACATGCCTCCCCTGGCGATTCTTCCATGGTCAATGTCATGCTGAACCGTATCGCACGTATTTTGTACAATGTAAAACAGGAAACGGCACAACGCGAGAAGTATTATGAGCTCATCATGGACTTTGTAGAAACCGGCATAGTGGTACTGAACAGCAAAGGCTCCGTTTATCAAAAGAACAAAGAGGCCATGAATCTGTTGGGGCTGGATGTTCTGACTCATGTCAAACAACTCTCCCGCATCTCGGACGAACTGATGACTGCTTTGGAAAAAGCAGTTCCGGGTGACAAGCTGCAAATTCAGTTCAATACGGAACGGGGAACGGTACATCTTGCCTTACGGGTGTCCGGCATCCGTATCAAAGACGAGGAACTCCGCATTATTGCCTTGAGTGATATCAATCGGGAATTGGATGAACGGGAAATAGATTCATGGATACGCCTTACCCGCGTGCTGACACACGAAATTATGAACTCCCTGACCCCGGTGACTTCCCTCAGCGAAACACTGCTGGCTCTTCCCGGAGCAGAAAATGAAGAAATGAAACAAGGGCTGGAAACGATTCACTCTACAGGTAAAGGATTGATAAATTTTGTCATGTCTTATCGCAAACTGACACGACTGCCATCACCTGAACCATCGCTGTTCTATGTCCGTCCTTTCCTGGAACGGATGATCCGACTGGCACAGCACCAGCATCCATGCCCCAACATCACCCTTTCCATCCTCGAAGCCCGGGAAGACCTGATAGTCTTTGCCGACGAGAACCTGATAGCCCAAGTGGTTACGAATCTGCTGAAAAATGCGATTCAAGCCATAGGTAATGCTCCCGACGGAAAGATCACCTTGAAAGCTTATTGTGATCCGCAAGAAAGTATCCGTATAGAGATAGCCAACAACGGTCCCGCCATTCCTCCCGATGCAGCCGGACAAATTTTTGTACCTTTCTTCACGACCAAAGAGGAAGGAAGCGGCATCGGACTGAGCCTGAGCAAACAAATCATGAGACTGAGCGGTGGCACACTGACCCTGCTGCCTTACAAGGAAAAGGGACAGGCCACTGTTTTTGTGCTGGTTTTTAATTAAAAATAAAAATGTACTAATGTGTCAGCCAATTACCATCCGGTACACAGAGCAGCCATTAGCAAATTAGCAAATTATTTAAAATGAAACATTCTCCTGAATTATTAGTTTATAAAGCCTCTGCCGGTTCGGGAAAAACATTCACACTGGCCGTGGAATATATAAAGCTGCTGATACAGAACCCACGGGCATACCGTAATATACTGGCTGTGACTTTTACCAACAAGGCCACTACCGAAATGAAAGAGCGGATTCTGAGTCAGCTATACGGAATATGGATAAAGGATAAGGATTCTGATCCCTATTTACAGAAAATCACAGAAGAACTGGAAATGCCCCAAGAAGACATAAGGACAGCCGCCGGTACGGCACTGCACTACATGATACACGATTACAGCCGCTTCCGGGTGGAAACCATTGACTCATTCTTCCAGTCGGTGATGCGCAATTTGGCACGGGAGCTGGAATTGGGTGCCAATCTGAATATCGAACTGAACAATATGGAGGTACTGAGTGATGCCGTGGACTCCATGATAGAAAAGCTGGACCGACAATCTCCCGTACTCTATTGGCTGTTGGAATACATAGAAGAAAGAATAGCCGATGACAAGAGGTGGAATGTTTCCGGTGAGATAAAGAATTTCGGACGAAATATCTTCGATGAAGGATATATAGAAAAAGGAAACGGACTACGGGAAAAATTACGGGACAAAGACTGTATCAAGAATTACCGCGAAACGCTGCAAGCCATTTTGGAAGAGGTGCAGGAACAAATGAAAGGATTTGCCGACCAATTCTTCGGAATATTGGATACAAACGGGGTGAAAGTAGAAGATTTGAAAAACGGCTCCCGAGGTATAGCCAGCTATTTTAATAAATTACAATCGGGTAAACTGGATGACAGTGTCCGCAATGTAACAGTGGAAAAATGTCTGGACTGCCCCGACGAATGGGTGAAAAAAACCTCCCCCATACGCAACGCTATCCTAGGTCTGGCAGAAAAAGAACTGATTCCTCTGCTGAATGAATCGGAAAAATACAGAAGCCGGAACAATATGCTGGCCAATTCCTGCCAACTCTCCCTGCGCCACGTAAACAATATCCGTCTGCTGGCCAATATAGACGAAGAGGTACGCGAATTGAACCATGAAAACAACCGCTTCCTGCTGTCGGATACCAACGCGTTGCTTCATAACCTGGTAAAAGAAGGAGATTCCTCGTTTGTATTCGAAAAGATAGGAACAACCATACGCAACGTAATGATCGATGAATTTCAGGACACTTCGCGTATGCAATGGGACAATTTCCGTCTGTTGCTGCTCGAAGGACTGTCCCAAGGAGCAGACAGCTTGATTGTAGGAGACGTGAAACAATCCATCTACCGCTGGAGAAACGGTGACTGGGGCATACTGAACGGATTGAAAACAAACATCGAAGCCTTTCCCGTCAAAGTAAAGACACTGACCACCAATCGCCGGAGTGCCGCAAACATCATTCACTTCAACAACGAAGTGTTTACAGCCGCCTGCGAGGTGTTGAACAACATTTACAAGGAAGAACAAAAAAAGGAATGCAAGGAACTGAAGGAAGCCTACAACGACGTGTGTCAGGAAACATACAAAGATCCCGGAAAAGGGTATGTCAAAGTGGAATTTCTATCGGATACGGAAGACATGACCTATATGGAAAACACCCTGCACCACCTAGGAGAAGAAGTGGAGCTGCTTGTGGCGCAGGGCGTGCAACTGAAAGATATTGCCATCCTGGTGCGCAAGAACAGAAGCATTCCTTTAATAGCCGATTACTTCGACAAGAACACCTCTTACAAAATCGTATCCGATGAGGCATTCCGACTGGATGCCTCACTGGCGGTATGTATGATAATGGATGGCCTGCGCTACTTGTCACAACCCGAAAACCGGATTGCCAAGGCACAACTGGCTGCTGCCTATCAGAATGAAGTATTACATAAAGGAATAGACCTCAACACTCTATTGCTGAACGAAATAGATGATTATCTGCCATTCGATTTCATAAAAGAAGCGGAGCAGCTTCGCCTCATGCCACTGTATGAGCTGATGGAAAAACTTTTCAATCTGTTCCAGATGTCCTGCATCGAACAACAGGATGCCTATCTGTGCGCCTTCTTTGATGCCGTGACGGAATATCTGCAAAGCAATTCTTCCGAATTATCCGCTTTTATCACCTACTGGGAAGAAAAACTAGGCAGCAAGACCATCCCTTCCGGCGAGGTGGAAGGAATTCGCATTCTCTCCATCCACAAGTCCAAAGGATTGGAATACCATACCGTACTGCTACCCTTCTGCGACTGGAAAATGGAGAATGAGACTTACAATCATCTGGTATGGTGTGCTCCCCGGCAAGCTCCGTTTAGCGATCTTGACATTGTTCCCATCAACTATTCCACAGCCATGCAGCAATCCATTTATCGGGAAGAGTTCCTGAATGAACGCTTGCAATTATGGGTGGATAATCTGAACCTGCTTTATGTGGCATTTACCCGTGCCAAAAAGAACTTGATTATATATGGAAAGGCGGAACAGAAAGGAACGGTATCCGAATTGTTGGGAAGTGCCTTATCCGACATGACCGGAAAGAGCTATGCCACCGGAGAAGAAATATACGAACTGGGAACGCTCTATCTCTCATCTCACGAAGAGGAAAAACAAGTGTCCGGCAACAAGCTGCTGACTGTAGCCCGACGTTTGCCTATCCATCTGGAAACGCTGGAAACCAACATCGAATTCAAACAGTCCAACCGTTCTGCCGAATTTATCCGGGGAGAAGAGGAAGCGGAAGACAAATACATCCGGCAAGGACAGTTGTTGCATAATCTGTTCTCCGTAATCCGTACCACGGACGATGTGCCTCCCGCCATAGAACGCCTGCGTTTCGAAGGAATCATAGAGTCGGTACAACAGGAGGAACAGATACGAAAACTCACCGAATGGGCTTTGAGGCATCCGCTGGTCAAAGAATGGTATTCGGGCCGCTGGGAACTATACAATGAGTGTGCCATTATTTATCGGGAAAAAGGAGTGCTGCAAACCCGCCGTCCGGACCGCGTGATGATGAAAGACGGAGAGGTGATTGTGGTGGACTTTAAATTCGGTAAAAAGCGGAAAGCTTACAACAAGCAGGTGAAAGAATATATGGATTTATTATCGGATATGGGATATGAGCATATCCGTGGCTATTTATGGTATGTATTTAACAACGAACTGGAGGAAATAGAATAATGGAAAGCTTTTTGAAACTGGTAGCAGCCGATTTATATAAACATACGGAAGGAAACCTGGCACATACAGCCGTGGTTTTTCCTAACAAACGTGCCGGACTTTTCTTTAATGAGTATCTCGCCCAAGAGTCGGATTCACCTATTTGGTCGCCCGCATACGTCAGCATCAGCGAATTGTTCCGTAGCCTTTCTCCGTGGGAAGTGGGTGATCCGGTAAAACTGGTATGCGAACTTTATAAGATATTCCGACGGGAAACTCAAAGTACGGAAACACTGGATGATTTCTATTTTTGGGGAGAAATGCTGATCAGTGATTTTGACGATGCCGACAAAAATAAAGTGGATACCGACAAACTGTTTTCCAATTTACAGGATCTGCGCAACATAATGGACGACTACACCTTCATTGACGATGAGCAGGAAGAAGCTATCCGGCAGTTCTTCCAGAACTTCTCCATCGAACGGAGAACAGCGCTGAAAGAACGGTTTATCTCTTTATGGGACGTATTGGGAAACATCTACAAAGGGTTCCGTGAATCCTTAGCTTCTCAAAACATTGCCTACGAAGGAATGATGTACCGCCACGTCATAGAGCATCTGGATGTGGACAAACTTCCATACGAGAAATATGTTTTTGTAGGATTTAATGTACTGAACAAAGTAGAACATACGTTGTTCACCCAATTGAAAGATGCCGGGAAAGCTGTTTTTTATTGGGATTACGACGAATTTTATATGAAGGGAAACAGACAAGCCGTCACCCATGAAGCCGGAGAGTTTATCCGCCGGAACTTACGCGACTTTCCTTCTCCTTTGTCCGGTGAGTTATTCAAAAATCTCTCGAAACCTAAAGAGGTACACTACATCGCATCTTCTACTGAAAATGCACAAGCCCGTTACCTGCCTCAATGGATACGAAACAATCTGACTACACCGGAAAAGGAAACCGCAGTCGTATTGTGTAACGAAGCATTGCTTCAGCCGGTCCTCCATTCATTGCCGGCAGAAGTAAAACATGTCAATATCACCATGGGATTTCCGTTATCGCAAACTCCTGTATATAGTTTCCTCATCGCCTTACTGGAGTTGCATACCCACGGATTTAATTTCAAAAGCGGCCGCTACACGTTTCAATCGGTTGTTACACTGTTAAAACACCCCTATACCCGGCAACTCACCGGTCAAGCCGAATTGTTGGAAAAAGAACTGACCCGGAACAACCGTTTCTATCCGTTACCCGGCGAATTGGGTAAAGATGAATTCCTTACCCGGCTTTTCACTCCGCTTTCCGGAAACCTGAATCTGTGCATACGCCTGTCCGAAACTTTGCAGCAAGTGGCAGGCATTTACCAGGCAAACACTTCCGGTACCGAAGACACAGATGCATTCAACCAACTTTACCGGGAGTCGCTTTTCAAAGCCTATACCACCATCAACCGGTTCCGCACACTGATAGAAGAAGATGAATTAACCGTACAGAGCGAAACATTCCGGCGATTGCTGGTCAAGGTCTTGTCAGCGACCAATATTCCATTCCATGGCGAACCGGCCATTGGTATGCAGGTCATGGGGGTATTGGAAACACGTAACCTGGATTTCCGCCACTTGGTATTACTATCGGTCAACGAAGGGCAGCTTCCCAAATCGGGAGGAGACTCTTCCTTTATTCCTTACAACCTGCGCAAAGCTTTCGGAATGACTACTATAGAGCATAAGATTGCCGTATATGCATACTATTTCTATCGTCTGCTGCAACGGGCAGAAAGGATTACCTTGATGTACAATACCAGTTCAGACGGACTGAACCGCGGCGAATGGAGCCGTTTCATGCTGCAATTCCTGATTGAATGGCCTCACCCCATCACACGTCAGTTTCTGGAGGCCGGACAGTCCCCCCAAGGCACCTCGCCTATCACTGTAGAAAAGACCCCGGATGTCATGCGCCGGATGCAAAGCCTGTTTGATGTCCGTGCCAATCCCAAAGCAAAATTTTCTCCATCAGCCTTGAATTATTACCTGGATTGTCCTTTAAAATTTTATTATAGGTATGTAGCCGGCCTCTCCGCCCCCGATGAAGTGAGTGCGGAAATAGATTCTGCCACATTCGGAAGTATTTTCCATTATGCAGCCGAACATATTTATAAAGACCTGACCACTCATGGCAAAGTCATTAATAAGGAAGCATTGGAAACGTTGCTACGCAATGAAGTGAAGCTGCAAGATTATGTGGATACAGCATTCAAGAAATTATTCTTTAATGTTCCGCAAAACGAGAAACCGGAATATAACGGCATACAACTTATCAACTCTGCCGTTATTGCAAGATATTTAAAACAACTTTTACAAAATGATTTACGTTACGCTCCCTTCACTTTTATTGCATCGGAAATGGAAGTGGATGAACCCATCGACATACAAACACCCAAAGGAGTCATAAAATCACGTATCGGGGGAATTATTGACCGTATGGACAGCAAGGATGGCACACTCCGTATTGTGGACTACAAGACAGGCGGTGATGCAGACACCCCACCCCATGTGGAATCTCTGTTTATTCCGGACAAGAAACGTTCCAACTATGTATTCCAGACGTTCCTGTATGCCGCCATCATGTGCCGCAAGCAACCAACGATGAAGATAGCTCCGGCCCTTCTCTATATTCATCGGGCCGCTACAGAAACCTATTCTCCCGTTATACAAATGGGCGAGCCACGAAAGCCCAAAGAGGCTGTGGAAGATTTCAGTAAATATGAAAAAGAATACCGTGAACGACTTCAAGGATTATTAGAAGAAATATTTAATCCGGAAAAATCATTTGCCCAAACAGAAATCATAGAAAAATGTACCTATTGTGATTTCAAGGCACTATGTAAAAGATAGACTATAGTGGTTAGTGGTTAATACCTGCGGCATGACAGCGCAGTCCACTAATCACTAACCACTGATCTGCCACACTATTCCAACGCTCTCTGTCTGCAAAAGCATCCACAGAATTTATCTTCCACATTCTCTATCGGTGCTTTGAAAATACCATAGACGGAAGACCCCGAGCCACTCATGGCGGCATACACTGCCCCCAAATCATACAATTCATCTTTTATAGCAGCAATCTCAGGGAACTTTTTGAAGACACTATCTTCAAAATCATTCTTCATACTGTGTTTCCATGTTTCCATAGGTTGCTTTACAATTTCTTTCAAAGAAACAGCCGGACGCACAGGCTTTATTTCGGCAAACGCATCCCGGGTGGACACAAAGATATCAGGTTTAATCAAAATTATGTGGTATCCCTTTAATGACAATTCCACAGGCTCGAACAGATTCCCTATTCCGGTAGCGAAAACAGGTTTGTTCCGAATGAAAAAAGCACAGTCTGCCCCTAGTTTTACCGCATATTCCTCCATCCGTTCCGTACTGAGTCCCAATGAAAATTTATCATTCAGAAGCTTTATCATACAAGCGGCATCTGATGATCCGCCACCTAGTCCGGCACCCGCCGGTATATGCTTGTACATGTGTATATCTACCGGCAACAGTCCGGGATAGTCTTTTTTTAATAACTTATAGGCTTTTACTACCAGATTATCTTCGGGTTCACCCTCCAAAGGAGATCCGCTTATGTGTAAAGTGTATTCTTTGTCATTGTTTTCCCGCCGCGTCACTTCCAGAGCGTCTTGCAGGTTTATCGGATAAAATATGGTTTCCAGATTGTGGTATCCATCCGGGCGCTTTTCTACAATATTAAGTCCCAAATTAATCTTTGCATTAGGAAATGTAATCATATTCTGTTCTTTAAATAGTTATTTTTAGTGTGTTTCGTTAGATTGTTGCCCGTTCTACAAAGATGCACGCCATCTTTTATCCGGACAGAGCGCCAAATATAGAACAAACTTTTCATTTTACCATATAAAAAAACCATTTACTGTCCAGATTGTTCATTTCTCCGTAGATTCAGGTTCATATTTCTTTTATTATTTTTGGGAATGGACGAGTGTCCAACTCAGCAAAAAGTTCTATCTTTGCCCTACTTTAAACAGACGACAATGGCAGAAACGAGAAAAATGACACGTACTCCCAAAACTTCGAAAGCAAAGCCTGTTGACGAATACGGACATTTACAGCCCCAGGCACCTGAGCTGGAGGAAGCTGTATTGGGAGCCTTAATGATAGAAAAAGATGCTTACTCATTAGTAAGTGAGATTCTTCGTCCCGAATCTTTTTATGAACGCCGTCACCAACTTATTTATTCGGCTATTACCTCTTTGGCTTTACGCCAGCAACCAGTCGATATCTTGACTGTGGCCGAACAATTACGCAGCACCGGTGAACTGGAAGATGCAGGCGGTCCTTTTTACATAACACAGCTAAGCGGCAAGGTAGCCTCTTCCGCACACATAGAATATCACGCACGTATCATCGCGCAGAAGTTTCTTGCACGCGAACTGATTACCTTTACCAGCAACATCCAGACAAAGGCTTTCGACGAAACCCAAGACGTGGACGACCTGATGCAGGAAGCGGAAGGAAAACTGTTCGAAATCTCGCAACAGAACATGAAGAAGGATTATACGCAAATCAACCCTGTCATTCAGGAAGCGTATGAGATGCTTCAAAAAGCGGCGGCACGAACGGACGGGCTGAGTGGTCTGGAAAGCGGTTTCCATGCATTGGACAAAATGACCTCGGGCTGGCAAAATTCCGACCTGGTGATTATTGCCGCCCGCCCCGCTATGGGTAAAACGGCTTTTGTGCTTTCCATGGCAAAGAACATGGCGGTAAATGCGAAAATCCCTGTGGCTTTGTTCTCTCTTGAAATGTCCAACGTACAGTTAGTCAACCGTATGATTGTCAACGTGTGCGAAATTCCGGGTGAGAAAATCAAGAGTGGTCAGTTGGCTCCGTATGAATGGGGACAATTGGATTATAAAATAAAAGAATTATACGATGCTCCGATGTATGTGGATGACACACCATCCTTGTCCGTCTTTGAATTACGCACCAAAGCACGACGGCTTGTACGCGAGCATGGAGTAAAAATCATTATCATTGACTACCTTCAGTTAATGAATGCCAGCGGAATGTCATTCGGTAGCCGTCAGGAAGAGGTCAGTACGATTTCACGTTCACTGAAGGGGTTAGCCAAAGAACTGAACATCCCCATCATCGCACTGAGCCAGCTGAACCGTGGTGTGGAAAGTCGTGAGGGTATTGACGGAAAACGTCCCCAGCTCAGTGACCTCCGTGAATCCGGAGCTATTGAGCAGGATGCCGATATGGTATGCTTTATCCACCGCCCGGAATACTATAAAATCTACTCGGATGAAAAAGGGAACGACTTGCACGGTATGGCAGAAATCATTATCGCCAAGCACCGTAACGGTGCCGTAGGTGATGTACTGCTGCGTTTCCGTGGCGAATTCGCCCGCTTCCAGAATCCGGACGATGATGTCATCGTGCCTATGCCGGGTGAGGCACCGGGTATTATCCGTTCCAAAATGAACGGTGGCGGCAACAGTGTACCTCCCCCATCTCCTGATGCCGCACCTGCCGACAATAATCCGTTCGGAGCCCCTATTCCCGAAGGACCTTTACCGTTCTGACATTTATTTATCCCTCACAGAATTAACACGGATTATTTCCCTCAAAGAAAAATCTGTGTTAATCTGAGTAATCTGTGATGGATAAATAACAGGATAAAAGAAAATAATTACTAAATTTGCAGGTCATTTTGAAATACATAAAAAATATCATATATGAATATCTCTTATAATTGGCTGAAAGAATACGTCAACTTCGATTTGACACCGGATGAAGTGGCCGAGGCGCTGACTTCCATCGGTTTGGAAACCGGAGGCGTAGAAGAAGTCCAAACAATTAAAGGTGGTCTGGAAGGTATTGTCATCGGCGAAGTGCTGACTTGCGAACCTCATCCCAATTCAGACCACATGCATGTTACTACTGTGAATTTGGGACAAGGCGAACCGGTACAGATTGTCTGTGGAGCCGCTAACGTAGCTGCCGGACAGAAAGTGGTGGTTGCCACATTGGGCACCAAGCTATACGATGGCGAAGAATGTTTTACCATCAAGAAATCAAAGCTCCGCGGAATTGAATCTATGGGTATGATCTGTGCCGAAGACGAAATCGGTATCGGAAACAGCCACGAAGGTATCATCGTACTGCCGGCGGATGCTGTTCCGGGTACTCCCGCTAAAGATTATTTCAATATCAAAAGCGAATACGTACTGGAAGTGGATATCACCCCGAACCGTGCGGACGCCTGCTCACATTACGGCGTGGCCCGAGATCTGTATGCCTACCTGATTCAAAACGGCAAACAAGCCACTTTAAAACGTCCGTCTGTAGAAGCGTTTAAAGTGGATAACCATGATATGGACATCGCCATTGAAGTAGAGAATACGGAAGCATGTCCGCGTTATGCCGGAGTTTCCATAAAAGGGGTAACTGTAAAAGAGAGTCCCGAATGGCTGCAAAACAAATTACGCCTGATTGGAGTACGTCCTATCAATAATATCGTGGATATCACCAACTACATCCTTCACGCATACGGCCAGCCCCTGCACTGTTTTGATGCAGATAAGATTAAAGGTGGTAAGATTGTAGTGAAGACTGTTGCCGAAGGTACTACATTCGTTACTTTGGACGAAGTGGAACGCAAATTATCCGACAAGGACCTGATGATATGCAACACAGAAGAACCGATGTGCATTGCCGGTGTATTCGGTGGTCTGGATTCGGGAACAACCGAGCAGACAGTAGATGTATTTTTGGAAAGCGCTTATTTCAACCCGACTTGGGTACGTAAAACAGCCCGTCGCCATGGATTGAGCACAGACTCTTCTTTCCGTTTCGAACGTGGTATTGACCCCAACGGAACTATTTATGCATTGAAAGAAGCGGCTTTACTGGTTCAAGAACTGGCAGGAGGTACTATTTCTTCTGAAATTAAAGACAACTACCCTGCCCCGATAGCCGATTTTACAGTAGAGCTGAATTATGAGAAAGTCCACTCACTGATAGGAAAAACCATACCGGTGGAAACCATAAAGAGCATTGTCACCAGTCTTGAAATGAAGATTGTAAACGAAACACCCGAAGGCTTGACTTTACAAGTTCCCCCCTATCGTGTGGATGTGCAACGTGATTGCGATGTAGTAGAAGACATTCTCCGTATCTACGGATATAATAATGTGGAGATTCCTACTACCTTGAAATCCAGCCTGACCACCAAAGGTGAAGTGGATTACTCCCAGAAATTACAAAATCTGATTTCAGAGCAACTGGTAGGTTGTGGTTTCAATGAAATACTGAACAATTCACTGACCGCCGCTTCCTATTACGAAGGGTCGGAAACATACAAGAACGAAAATTTGGTTTACTTGATGAACCCATTGAGTAACGATTTGAACGTGATGCGTCAAACTTTGTTATTCGGTGGTTTGGAAAGTATCCAGCACAATGCCAATCGTAAGAACGCCGATTTGAAATTCTTTGAATTCGGTAACTGCTATTTTTATAATGCAGAAAAGAAAAACCCGGAAAAAGTGCTTGCGGCTTATGCTGAAGAATATCATTTAGGATTGTGGGTAACCGGCAAACGCGTCAGCAATTCATGGGCCCATCCCGATGAAAACAGCAGTGTTTACGAATTAAAAGCATACGTGCTGAACATCTTTACCCGTTTGGGATTGAATTTCGGCAACGTGGTATTCGGCAACCTGACCAACGATATCTATTCAACAGCCATCAGCGTACACACACGTGGCGGCAAGTTATTGGCCACCTTCGGCATCATCAGCAAGAAGATTCAAAAAGCATTCGATATAGACAATGAGGTATATTATGCAGAAATCAACTGGAAAGAACTGATGAAAGCCATCAAGTCGGCTAAAGTCAACTTTAAAGAACTTTCCAAGTTCCCGGCTGTGAAACGTGACTTGGCTTTGTTGATTGACAAGAACATACAGTTTGCAGAAATCGAAAAAATAGCCTATGAGACTGAAAAGAAACTGCTGAAAGAAGTAGAATTGTTTGATGTTTATGAAGGCAAGAATCTGGAACCGGGTAAAAAAAGTTATGCAGTGAGCTTCTTGTTACAGGATGAAAGCGCAACACTGAACGACAAACAGATTGACAAGATCATGTCCAAACTGATTGCTAACCTGGAAAACAAACTAGGTGCAAAACTAAGATAATAATAAAAATAACCATTATAAAACTACAATCCAATGGGAAGAGCATTTGAATATAGAAAAGCTACAAAGCTGAAAAGATGGGGCCACATGGCCAAAACATTTACAAGACTGGGTAAACAAATCGCTATAGCTGTAAAAGCAGGTGGTCCGGAACCCGAAAATAACCCGACCCTACGTGGTGTGATCGCTACTTGTAAGCGTGAAAACATGCCGAAGGATAACATTGAACGCGCCATTAAGAATGCAATGGGTAAAGATACCAGTGACTACAAAGGTATGACTTACGAAGGATATGGTCCTCACGGAGTAGCTGTATTTGTTGATACATTGACAGACAACACTACCCGTACCGTAGCAGATGTGCGTTCAGTATTTAACAAATTCGGTGGAAACTTGGGTACTACCGGTTCCTTAGCTTTCTTGTTCGACCATAAATGTGTATTTACTTTCAAGAAGAAAGAAGGAATGGATATGGAAGAACTGATCCTGGATTTGATTGACTATAATGTAGAGGATGAGTTCGACGAAGATGAAGAAGAAGGAACTATCACCATCTATGGTGATCCGAAGAGCTACGCAGCAATTCAGAAACACTTGGAAGAATGTGGTTTCGAAGAAGTGGGTGGTGATTTCACATATATTCCCAATGACTTAAAAGATGTGACTCCTGAACAACGTGAAACTCTAGACAAGATGGTAGAGCGTCTGGAAGAATTTGATGATGTTCAGACCGTTTATACAAACATGAAACCTGCATCTGAAGAGGAAGAATAAAATGAAAATAACCTATAAGACGCAAGGCACTTGCAGCAGCCACATCGAAGTGGAAGTAGAAGATGACGTTATTCAACAAGTTTTCTTTTGGGGCGGATGCAATGGAAACTTACAAGGTATCAGCCGATTGGTGAAAGGAATGAAAGTGGAAGAGGTCTTACAGAAACTGGAAGGTGTAAAATGCGGAAACCGCTCCACCTCCTGCCCGGATCAATTATGTAAAGCGTTGCGTGAAATGAAACAATAAAAAAGAAGCTGTCTCATCTTGTAATTCAAGTTTGAGACAGCTTCTCTTTTTTTCAATATATTATCTTACTTCCGGATCATTGTTCCGTTTCATTTTCTGTTCTCTTCAAGGCCCTTCAAAGGTTGATGGTCTTTACCTTACCCGGAATGATGGTCAGATGCACCGTTCCATCCTTTTCTATCTCCACCTTCTGATATCTGGCCTCCACCACCACTTTTCCATCCAGCGCCATTACTCCCCACTGGCAGGCATTCCCTTCAAAAGCACAATAACCGCCTACGGGAACACAGATATTCCGGTAGCAGGGAGGCACAACGATACGATCTCCCCATTTCAGCCCCCACTTCATCCCCATCCGGAAAGGAAGGACATCTTTTATTTCCTCCAGCCTCTTCCGCCTTTTCTCTTCCTCATTCTGTTGCCGTTCCCGCTGTACGCTCTCCGCACGCCGCCCGGCTTCCTTCCTCAGACCTTCCACCACGGAGGCAAAATCCGCCTCGCCCGCCTTAGGAACATTACAAGCTATATACCGCTTCCCCTTTCCTTTCTCCACATGATAATAGTTTCCTTCCCCGTCCATCACCACAATGCTCCGATCCGCCAAACAACCACAACACCAGTACACCTCTTCATCATCCCCTTCCAGCACGCAGGCGAAGACATCAAATATAGTAGACCACACAGGATTAACTAGCCGGCAAGACTTCGGAACACGGTAATCCGGTATCTTCAAGTAGAAACCATAAAAACAAAGACTGTCTTTGTGCAAACCATGCATAGAGGCATACGCCTTCCGCGTGCGGCTATGGAAAGTCTCCCCCACCCGCAGCAGCTCTATGCCGCCGTATGAAAAAACCACCGGCCTCTCCTGATAAGTTCTGTTTGTCTTCAAATCGGTATAACAGTCACTCCCATCCTCTTTGGTGACAGAAAGAAGTTCTCCCTTCAGGAATCTCAATCTCCGGCAGCGGTCTGTCACCACCATGAGGACTCCGGACTTATCCACCACCCCTGTCCGGCCGTCCTCAAAACGGACGGCAGCCCGGTCCGCACAAAGATCAAATACTTCCCGGTATTGAGGGAGCACGGTGATTTTGTTCCCGCACCTCAAGCCCCACAAACCACTCTGCCGGTCACGACAGGCTTTCAAGGCCGTCCGTTGCTCCCCACCGGCCGGACCGTCCTCTCCCAGACGAACCAAGTCCCCGTTCCGGACAGCATCCAGCAGACAGTTGTGTGTCATCACAATTTCCAGTCCTTCATTCCGTTTGCTATCTTCCGATAGCGAACAAGACACAGACAGCCCGTTGTTCTCCATCCGTGTCTGGGGCTGAGCATTTCCCGCCATCCGTCCTTCGAACATCGCCTCCCAGTCACGGTCACGGACAGGCAGACCGAATATCCGGTGCAAGCCCACATTATCTATCAGCATACATGATTCCTTATTATCCGACTTCCGCAGCCCCCGTCCCACCTGTTGCAGGTATTTCGCCAACGAAAGCGTGGGACGTGCCAGCTGCACGAACTCCACATCGGGACAGTCAAAACCTTCGGAAAAAATATCCACATTGACCAACACGCTGATCTTTCCCCGCCTGAAATCCTCTACCAGTTCCTTGCGTTCCAGAGCGGGGGTCCTGCTGTCGATAGCAACAGACTCCACGCCATGCAGGCTGTAATAAGCCGCAATCTGTCGGGCGTGTGCGATGCTCACGGCATAGACTATCCCTTTCTTCCCAGCGGCATATCGACGGACGCTCTCATACAATTGGCGGATACCGGTTTCCCGGTTCAGCACCGCATTCATTTCCTTCACCTGGTAATCCCCGTCCGCACCCCGCTTCTTCAACGAGTCAACCAGCCGCTGTTCCCTGCTGTTCGCACGGATGGACACATAGTCAAAGGACGATAACCAGCCCCTCCCGATAAATTCCGCAATGCTCCATGAGGTAATCAGGGTATCAAACAAATCCGTGAATCCCTTGCGGTTCAGCCGGCAGGGGGTAGCAGTCATGCCCAGTTTCCTCACCTCCGGATATCTCTTCCAAAGCTCCCGGTAGGTTTCCGCCAGGGCATGATGCGCCTCGTCAATGACGATCAAATCCGGCCGTCCGTCCATAATCTTCCGGTTTCGTGACAACCACTGGATGGAAAATACCCTCACCCTCCCGGATTCTTCCGGCATACTGTCTTTCCCCGTCCTTCCGTTCTTTGCCGACTTGTCCGGTTCTTTTCCCATTCCATACCGGGCTACGGTTTCCTCTATCTGCTCCACCAGCTCCCTGCGGTGTGCCACTATCCACACCCGCATACCGACACCGCCACCACAGAGAAACTCTTTCACCACCGCAGCCAGCAGATGTGTCTTTCCCGTGCCTGTAGGCATTTGTACCATCACACTCCGGTGAAGCTCCCACTCTTCAAAGAGGCGGAGCTTCATCTCCTGCTGGTAGTCACGGAGACCGTCGTTTCTTGCCATACATCATCCCTTATTTCAGATGTATCCTGAATACCATCCCTGCACTGGGATACTTACATTGGGTCAGTTCCACCACACCACTAATATAATCCTTCCAAAAGTTATACCCGATACCACAATTCACCGAATAACTATCGTATTCCGCTATCACATTCAGCCCATTCACAGCCTTCATCCAAAAAGAGGTAGCCGGCAGGGCAAACTGAAAATTCACCCCCGCCACAGGTCCGTTCCGGTGATAATCCAGACGCTTGTTATAGACATAACCGAAGTGCATCCCCAACTCCCCCACATTCTTCACCCCGAAGTGCTTGGTGGCAACTATGTAATAGCGGTTCCAGTGTCCGTTACCCACCGAAGACGTACCCGTAAAACCATAATCGTCCTTATTGGGGTCGCCCAGCACATCGTTGGTGGAAGGATCGTTCGCCCCCACCACAATCTGCGGTGTCCACTCCTTCCACCATCCTTCCTTCCATACACGCAGCCGGGCGGAAAACTGGCGGTCCTGATTGCGGAACTTATATGAATAACCATACTGGGGCAATCCTATTTTGTGCAGCGTACAGGTATAGCCCACTTCCAGCCACGGAAAAAGGGTGATGTTTATGTAGTAATTCCACGTGTCATAATTCCAATGCTTCGGGGTAGCCGCCACTTGCAGATAGGAAAACCCGCACAGAAAAGTCTTGTCGCGCTGCATATCCGCGCTGGGGGCGTGAAGAAGCCCCGTGGTGCCATATACATATTGAGCCCGCGTATGCTGCAAACCTGCTACCATCAATAATGCCGCCGCACAAATCAACTTCTTTATCATCATCAGTTTTATTCTTATTTCAACAAACCCTCATAAACTCCCATCACCTGCTTTGCAATCTTGTCCCAATCATACGGAGCCATGTCATACTGCACACTATGATAATCCTCGTCTATCACCTTCTGCAATCGAGCGGCAAGAGCATCCACATCTCCACAATGAAAATAGCAGTCAGAAGAAAGGCCTACCTCCAGATTGGCAGGAATATTACTCACCACCACCGGCAAGTGATAACTCATGGCCTCCAATAATGCAATAGGCAACCCTTCGTGCGATGAAGGCAGGCAATAACAGCGAGCATTTGTCAGCAACGAGTGCAACTTATGTCCTTTCACGAATCCTGTCAGCACCACGCCTGCCTCTTGCGCCATCTTTTTCAATCCCAGTGAATATTCATCTTCAAAATCCGTATCGCCCGCCAGCACTAACTTACAATCTCCAGCTTCCAACTTCTTGAAAGCTTCTATCAGGTGATGCAGGTTTTTCTCCGGCACAAAACGACACATGCCAAGGATGTACTTTCCTTTCTCAATACCCAGTTCTTCAAAGTATTCGGGATAGTCGCAAATTTCAGGCTTCGGCACACCATTGTAAATCAGATGTACCCTCTCACGCCGATGGTACTTCCGGGCAATCAGATCCTGAATTACTTCAGATATGACGATTACATCATCTGCAAACCTGCACCCCAACCGCTCCCCCAGTTTCAGCACACTTTTGGCGGCAAAGCCCCACTTGTCACGGTCATAGTCGGGCCCGTGATGCGTGAACACCACCTTCATGCCGAGCATCTTGGCGTATGGCACTAACAGCGCAGGCCCGATGGCATGGATATGCACCACATCCGCTCCCAGCTTTTTCGCCTTGTTTACAGCCCGAAACGTATGGACAACCGCTTCGTATGATTTCCTTTTCGGTGCGCTGATATCCACCAGCTTCACCCCCTTCCACTCGGTGAGAGAATCTCTCACATAATCTTTGCGGCGGATGAGAGTGGTGTCCACACCTTTGGCCGCAATGCGGGGAAACAGTTCCTCGCAATGCGTCTCTACGCCACCCATGATATCGGGGATACCACGGGTGCCGGTAACTACTAGTTTCATCAAAATTTTAGATTATTATTAATGAAGGCTACAATCCGAATAGGACAGCCACAATGCATTCAGCCTCATTTCCTGATACAGGAAATGAGGAGATAAGTTTTATCGGTAAATATTAGTTATTAAGAATCCACGCCAAATCCCTCAACAACCAGACAAAGGCAACTTCGCCCCAATTATTTGGCTTTCTATAAAAAATTATTCAATTCTTCTACAAGCCTATAAACAGTAGTAGAAGACTCTTGTTGTGCCGGATTATTCCCATCAAATTGTTTCATGATAGTTTTAGCGTGATTAATGGCTTGTTCTTGTTTAAGAAATAAAGCATTAAACATTTTAGAGCTTACGCCCGACTTCTTTGTATAAGCAAATCCGAGCAAAGTACTCAACATTTTTTCATATCTGGAACGATGCAAAGCCCCCTGATACAGATTGAAGTGAAGCAAGAACCAAAATTCAAAAGCCTGGTTGCTATAAGCCACTTCAAAACCATTCTGGCGAGCTGACAGGATTGCGGAGTTAAAGTCATTTTCTGGAAAATCATCTTTGTCAAAGACCACCCAATTCTGATTATATGTCCTTCCTCTTTGCCTTTCCTGCTCTTTTATATTGATAGCTTTCTGTACTAATGCTAATGTCCCCATGCCTTGGCCGATAGCTTTCACAGTGGCAGAAGTCAAGCGGAAGGCATTAAAGTAGTCTGGTTCAGTATTAACCCCCTCGCAAATAATCAGAAATGTTTGTTTCACTTCACGCACACCACTGATACGGGTTATCTTTCTTTCGATACGCGGATTCATATTTTTCCTTTTTGTAGCCGCCATAGTTTATTTTTCTTGCGTATTAAACAAACGGGTTAAATCTCCGACAATTGGAATAGCTCCATACTTTCCGGACAGGTAATCTTTTTCAAACGAAGCATCATTACGAACTTTATACTCTGCCAATGAATAAAGTTCGGTTGCTCCATAACGGTCTTTTTGTGTAAACCAAATCTGATCTCGTCGGAATATATTAGCACTCAACAAGTTTGTATCGTGGGTAGTGAAAATCAATTGGGCATTTTTCGGATTTGTTTCTTTTGAATTAAACAAGGTAATAATTCTACACGTAAGAAGTGGATGCATTTTGGAATCAAATTCGTCTATAATCAGACGCTTCCCATTATCCAAAGCATCAATAATGGGATATGCTAAAGAAAAATACTTTATCGTACCTTCCGATTCATTTTTCCTGAATGGGAAGGTAACAGCTTTGACTTCATTACCTTCATCATCGTATTGTGTATGCGTACTGACAATAGTATTATCTATTTTTTCAATATTTTCAATACCTAAATCAGCATAACGGGAAAACTCCACAATTCGCTGTTTCATTCTGATGTCATCCAGTTGGATGGTGGCGGTATTCCATATTTTCTCATCATTAGAACCTGAAATAATAGTGGTATCGTTCAACCATTTCATGATCTCCACTGCCGTCGGATCATTGAATTGTGCCGCAACAGAAAGTAATAGTGCATTTGCTCTCACCATTCGTTTACCTGCAAGCTCTTTACCAACGGCAAACTTGGTATGAATATCAAAACTGTCTTTTTCCCGGTAGAATAATTCCACCTCCTTAGCCCTTTTCTTATTAGCTTTTTGATAGAGCCATTCCGAATGTACCGATGAATTGTCAGCTTCAAAACCATAACGATATTGATTATCCTCATCACAGAATATGGCTTCAAAATAACTTGGTTCACCTGCTGTAAGCGAATTTAACCGGAAACTTTCTATATTGACACGTTCCCCTGCCTGAATATCCTTCGATGAATTTATCACATACCACTTGAAGAACTCAAATGCTTTAATGAAATTGGATTTACCGGATGCATTGGCACCGTAAACAACCGCACTCTTCATTAACAATAATCCGGCAGTCCCTACACTAAAGATTATATCTTCAGCCGGAACCTGTATTTCTTTCAAAGCCGATGCCGCTAATGACAATGTAGACTGTTCTTTGAAAGATAGAAAATTTCCTATTGTAAATTGAATAATCATATTTTAATTGCTTCATTCGAGATTTTATCACAAATATAGCTTTTATTTTTCATATAAGGATAACTATCAAGTGAATTATATTATTTTATGTCTAATAACATGCAACAGTTCCTTGCAATGCGTCTCTACGCCAGCCATGATATCTGGGATACCACGGGTGCCGGTAACTACTAGTTTCATCAGAATTTTAGATTATTATTAATGAAGGCTACAATCCAAATAAAAGTTTTGTAATCCGGTGTTTTTTCAAAACAAACCGATACAACAACATCGGAATAATCACACCAGAAAATATCACCAATATAGCCGAAGGAATGAAGACATACCACACATTGCTGTCAATCAGCAATTTCCTCAGTACCGCCTTCACTAATCCCTCAAAAGTAGTATGAAAAAGATAAATGATATAACTTGACTGCGCTATCCACATTAAAAGATGTCTTTCATGGACATCAGTCCAATCATTACAGACAAGTTTCGCTACCTCCATCACGAACCAAATTCCAATGAAAGGCAACATAGCATTTAGCAAAAACATTCCACCTGTTCCTACTCCATTCGTAAAATACAAGAATTCTCCCAATATAAATACTGCCACTGCACATGCTACCTTAATCCAGCTGAACTCTTTCAGAAAACGGTGCAGACTGTCATTTTCAAACACGAACACACCAAACATGAAATACATCAGCATACCTGAGAACTGTTCAAGACAAAAGACTCGAGGCAATCCAAACGGAATGAAATGTAAGACAATGCCTAAGACAAACAACTCTACATGTTTCTGCTTTCCTCTGAATAGCGGCACCAGCACAAACATCCACCACAACGCCCAGATAAACCACAGGGAATAGCCTGCCACGGGCATATAAAACATCTCTACGAAAGAAAATATTGTCACGGGATTGTCTACACTCATACTGCCTTGTGTTAAAAGTTTAATGACGATAACCATAACAGAAGTCGTAAGGTAAGGAACCATCAGCCGTCTGACTTTCTTCAACAAAAAATCTCCATAAGTGCTCCTCTTTTTTGTAGCGATATAAACATAGCCACTGACAAACATAAAGAGTGGCATGTGGAAAGTATAAATTACATCATGCACCAGCACATACCATGCCGGCGAATTATCTGGCACATAGTGTCCCATAACCACCAATATAATACAGATGGCTTTCGCTATGTCAAGCGCGATTATTCTATTCATGATTTCAGAATTTCTCTCTTAAATCACCTTGCTCAGGATCTTGTCCTACATCGCACCATTTCGGTTCCAGACAAATATCTTTCCCTTGCAGTGATTTCAGTTTATTGATTAACGCCCATTTCAGCGGATACTTAATATATTTGTGCATTACCGGCGAAGCCGTACCCACCATCCAACAGTTTTTGGGACAACGGCGCACCATGGCGCGAACCTCCTGTGCCTGCTCACTCTCCCATATGGTCATAAAGTCGGGAGTTTCGTGAATATTCCCCATCGACTTTTTCCAGTATTTCTCTTCCAGCCCGTTGCAGGGAAACACATCGCCAAACGGATCAATGAAGAAGTTAGCCGAACCGGCCTCACAAGGCAACATACGGCGACCGCCTTCAATATAATTTATCAACCCCATATTGAACCAGGCACGGAACCAGCTCTTCGGATGACGCTCCTTCAGCTGCCATTCAATGAGTTGCTTGAAGTCACCACACACCTCATTTTTATTAGTGATTACATTGTCTTCTTTGTGGAAGTAGTACGAATTATGAAAAGCAGCTGTGGCGAACTCCATCCCCAAGCTCTTGCTCAGTTGATAGAGCGAAAGCATGTCTTTAGAGTTATTGTTAGACACCGTGCAGCCGAAACCGATATCCTTCAGCCCCATTTCCTTCAATGTCAGCAGTGTGCGAAGTCCCTTGTCGAAACCTCCCGCATGACCGCGCAGTTCGTCGTTCTTGCCACTCAGCCCCTCGATGGAAATGCGGATGCCGATATTTGGAAACTTCTTTGCCAGCGCCACCACACGATCCTCAAACCATCCGCTCGTCGAAATGACAATACGGTCGGTATGCCGGTAGCATTCCTCCACAATCTCCGCCAAATCCTCGCGGACGAAAGGTTCGCCACCCGTCAGGTTGATAAACTTCAACTTAGGCAGTGTTCTCAAATCACTCGCTTTTATCTCTTCGCTTTTGTTGGTGGGATTAAACCAGATGTTGCACATCTTGCACTTCATGGGACAACGATAAGTCAGGATAATACTTGCATCCGTAGGAGTAGGAACAGTTTTTTGATAAGCCATAAATATTATAATATTTTTACATTTTATACACTGTGATTATTTCATTATAATACCTTTCCGCATTATAACGCTTATGTGAAGCGACAGCAATCTTAGTATTGTTGAAAGTCCGACCGTACATCGCTTCAATTTTTTTCTTTAAGTCGGCCGTATTGCGACTTTCGAAAGTCATGCCCGTTTCCTCTGATATCAATTCAGGGATACCTCCAATCCGGGCACCCAGCACCGGAGTACCCAAGCACTGAGCTTCTATCACCGAAAGCGGATTGTTCTCGTACCATTCCGATGGGATGACCGAGAAACGGGCTTTGCCCACCAAGCGCTTGATTTCGCTCCACTGTTTAAAGCCTGCCAGCTCAATGTGCTTGCCTGCCATAGACTTCAACTCGTCTTCCAAAGGCCCTCCCCCAATAATCACCAGTTTATGTTGCGGCAACGCATTGGCCGCTTCAATCAGAGTCTTGGCACCTTTCTCGTGCGAAAGGCGGCCGATAAAGCAATAATAATCATCACGTTGACTGTAATCATCGGCCACACATGGGGCTACATCGATAAAATTGCACAATGTGTGCAACTTTGCAGCAGCAAATCCACCCTGCTTCATCTTGTCGCGCATAAATTGTGAAGGACAGACGAAAGCGTCCGTGCAGTTCTCCAAGCGCTCCCGGTGCCATTTCATTGCCTCACCATAAGAGAGGAAACTTGCCACTTTCGAGTTTTTCATGCATTTATATTCCAACACCTTGTGCTTGTCTGCAAAGCAGGATTCACATACCGTTTCCCCATTCCGCAAACAATCGTATCGAGGGCACAGCAATTTATAGTCGTGTAGGGTCCACACCACCTTTATACCCCTTTCGTGCGCCATCTCTGCAATGACCGGCGAAAGTTGCGAATGGATGTTGTTGAGATGTACCACATCCGGATGGAAATCATTGAGCAGCGCATTGAACTTCCGCTGTACCTCCCGCGTGCCAAACGGTCTCATCAATGCCTCAATCATGCCCGTTCCGAGTTTGAATTTCACCTCAGAAGGAAAATACTTGCTCCATTGAGTTTTCAGATTTTCAGGGTAGTCCATAGCAAACACTGCCACTTCGTGACCGTGCGCTTTGAGCAGTTGCTCCAAGTTGAGTGTATGGACACAGTCACCACCCCGGCGGTAATAGAATTTATTAGCCAGTAAGATTTTCATATATAAACATTAATTATATGACCTGCAAGATTTTCAAGGCTGCAAAGCCTGATTAAGTTATTTTGTTATACACTTCAAGAGTAAAGAATATCAACTAATTCTCACATCTGACATTCGCACAACTCCGCCAGTTTTTCCATCGATCTCTCCCGCTCTCTATGCATTATCTCATTCACTTTAGCATAGTCAATCTGCCGGTCTGCTAAAGAGAAGTCATTAAAATCTGTGACAATTCGGTCTTCCAGTCCTGTCAGTTGAAGTATACTTTGATTTCGTGCTCCAGTCTTGTTGTTAGGCAGAACTTCCAGAAATGGAGTATGGAAGTTAATGGCAAAAGCTGTTCCATGGAAACTATCGGTAAGCATGTAACGTGCATTCTTGATATACGAAAGGAATGTACCTATTTCCGGACAAAACACAAATCTGCCCCCTCGGGCTAACTGGTGAAACGTAGGAGACACACGTACTAACGGCAGACCGACATGAGCGGCAAAACGCTTGGCATAATCGTCCAACCGGGGATTGTTATGTATTTCATAAATCAATACATACTCTTTTTTCACATCTTCTTCAATATACCCACTCCACTGACTGGAGTCAAGCAATAAAGTAGGATCCAGTACTTGTCCTCCACAGTCAATCCCCCACTCCTCTAAAAGCTTCACGGCACTGCTTTCACGTACGGTAAGCGCATCATATTTTGACAGTAACCGCTTATAAGATGCAATAATAATGTCCGAAAACTCAGTGCGGCCAAAGCTGCCTGCATACGATACCTTACGTATACCTTCCTTTACAAAAGAAAGAAAATAGGCTTCATCATATCCTCCATCCAGCAACGGTCCCCATACCTGGTCACTACCCGTCATAAACACATCCGCTTGAAGCGACTCCAACTCCTCCATTGAATAGCAACGGGGAGTCAGCTTTAGATACCGCCTACGCATTTTATCGAAACGTAACGCCGCTATTTTCTCACCCGGATACCGCAAAGCCACGTATGCCATACGTTTAAACAAACTGTTTTTCCATAATGATTTTCCTTGCAGCGATGTGAGAATTCCTTGCAGTCCCACCTCATCGCGTTTCCAATAATCAATAATCTCACACTGATGTCCCAAAGATTCAATCACCCGGAGGGTTGCAATGGACTGCAACAACGAACCGTAATTATTGGGCGTATGTCTGGTAATCACTTTAATTTGCATCGTTAAAAAGAATGAAGGGTTATTTTAGTATTCTGTTTCTTAAATCGGGCAGTTTAGCAAGAGTCCGATAGCAGATAATGGGTAAGCGAGGCAGCATTTCCACCACCATGCGCAACAATCTTTGCTGCCTCCGTTCCGCACGGACTGCACGGACATAACGTTTCTTACAAGGTCTTCCCCTGTAGACCGGCTCGGTCACTTGTTTGCGCCACACATCCTTGAGCGAAAGTGCAGGCTCCACTTCGGAAAATGACCGGGGTTCCAGATTCAGGGAAACACATTGTTGAAGCAATTCATCCCCCTTCTGAGTATGAACCGTTACCAAAGTCTCTCCCAACTCATTGTGCGAGCAGATAGTCCAAGGATCCATCAGCGTGATGTCCGCTCCTGCTTCCATACCAAAAGAATCCCCACAGATGCCGCATCCAGGCACCGTCCACAATCGTTTACCGAACGGGATTTGAGCTGCCCTATTCCAGGGCAGCTCAAATCCGTCCACTCTCACGATTCCCGGCCAACCATCTCCGCGATAGCGGGGTCGGAATTTTAAATTTGGAGGAACGGACGTACCCATCATCTTAGCCAGGAAACGTGTGGAGTCCAGTGTTTTCTGTTGCTTACAAAAGATACACACCCGGACAACCTCATCGCATTTATCCTTTATGATGGAGTTCAAGGCTCTCAACTGGCAGGCCGTCCCCACTAACATCAATCGCTTGCAAGGTTGAATCCGGTCAATTTCCGTGCAAGCCATCACGGAGTGATACACGGAATTTGGCATATCTCCGAATGAAGGAATATGCTCACGGGTATAAAACTCACCTTGGGCAAAAGGGAAAGAATCTGTACACTTCAACGAATAAGCCCCGTCTACCATGCCATTCTTTAAGGAATCGATGATCAATGTTTTACATACACCACCCGAAGAAGATTCCCTACGGATACGGTTGTCCGCATGATATCCCAAGTAGTATTTCTTTTGTGCAAAGCCATCAAAATAGCCTTCGTAACCATACTCTTTGTTAGCCGGACAACTTCTCACACATTTGCCGCAAGCGATACAAAGCGCAGCATTTATCTTTATATCGTGCAACCCGTCATGCCGCAAAGATAATGAAATGGCATTTTCAGGACACACCGCATAACAAATGCCGCACTGCTGGCACCGGTCAAATGTGTAAGACAGTTTTTTTTGATTTAGTTTTAACATGGCAAAGAAGAATATATAGACCTATTTTCTTGAAAGCAAATAGCCGGCAGGCATAAACGCCAGCACAAGGCATTTGCCGATAAACGAATACACGTCAGTGATGAGTGTACGATAGAAACACTCCATGGTAGCTTCACGTTGATAAGCGGGAGTGAAAATCGTCATCCAATGCACATCGGCAGAAAATGATTTTTCACTCATGCACGTCCATACAGATTGTTTGTTTTGACTCTTCATTGTAACTTTTATTTTATCAATTTTAAATTATCTTTCTGGTCATTCTCTCCTCACATTATTTATCTGCGTACGAATATTACCCGTGGACGTCCCCGACTTGAACGTCAGGAACTGCTGGAGCGCCTCTATGAAATCCTTGCTTACCATACGTTCGGCAGTAAGGATGGTATGCTTATGCATATCATTCACCACAAGGTTCGCCAAGTCCGATGCACTGCGGCAATCAGCTATGCGGCGGATGATATCATTCAGTTCCCAGTCATCAGAGTAGTAAATGCACAACGTGCCACGGGCAATACGCACTGCCTCATCCTCCTCTTTCTCTTCCATACCATTGTTCTGTGTTCTCACATGGGCGAACTCAGCACCATAAAAATTTTGCACTACCTCTGTAGCGTTGGGCAGTATTTGATTGTTACCGCCATGAATGTTGATAACAACACTTGCCCTCGCAGTATTTTGAGATTCTTTAGTCTCGTTTTTCATTATCGTTTTATCTTGATTTCTAATTATTCCCGATTATTTTAAATCATAGAGTGATTATTTTAAATCGCTATTGTCCTCCTGAAAATTTACTCTGTACTTTGCAGACACAAAATTCTACGCTACACATTATGAATAAAGATTTTTTTAAATCAAGCAACCCATCGCGCTTCCACTCCCTGCGCGACACCCGGCCTGAACCCACCACCTGGCAGGTTCTTTTCAAGGAGATAACCAACAGCACCCACACCGCCGCCACCCGTCATTACCGCGCCCATCTGGCCACGCTGTCCGACATCGAGGCGACAGGCGACGCGCAGCAGCTGGAGCAGTGGAAGCTCACCAAAAGCAACCTGAAGAACGCACAGCCGGCATTCATCCCCTCCGTCCTGCTGGAGGGAGGGAGAACCTACGCCCATGTCAAGGGATTCACGGGATTTATCATGGTGGACATAGACGGCATCCCCCCCGAGCGATTCGCCGCCATCCTGACTTTGGTAAAGGAGGATATTCATTCCTTTTTGGTGTACATCACCATCTCGGGATGCGGCATCCGGGTCATCAGCCACGTGGAGGGCGGAGTGACCAAGGCCAACTACCGCATGGTATGGGAGTGGGTGAACGACCATTACGCTCGCCTGTGCGAAGTGGAGATTGACGGACAATGCAAGAACGCCACGCGCATGTCGGTCCTCTGCCACGACCCCGAAGCCCTGCTCCGCCCCGAAGCCTCCTCCTTCCACACCAGCGGAATGAAGCCCCGCGAGAAGCCGAAGCGCGGCACTGCCGTGACCGTGACGGCAGAACGTGCCTACAAGATTATCCGTGCACAGTTGGAAGAGGAAGGAATAGCATACGCACCGGGCAGCTACAACGACTACGTAAGCCGTTGTTTCTATCATACCAACCGCTACGGTGTTCCGCAGGCGGACGCCGAGGCATGGGCCCTCCGGACTTTTCCCGATTATCCGCGCGAGCAGCTGCTGCCCATCGTAAAAAGTTGTTACTCGCTCACGATGGAGTTCAACACCGTTCCCCTGCCCCGTTTCGTCCGAAAAAAGGAGAAAGAGAATGATTCCTCTCATAAGAAGGCCACCGTGGAGGAGATGGAGGAGTTTATCAACGGCTATATGAAGTTCCGGATGAACATGCTTACCCACCAGATTGAGACACAACTGATTGCTGATGCGTACACCGACCGTCCCGAAGCTTCCGCCTGCCACTGGCAACGGCTCACCGACCACATCGAGAACTCCCTGTGGTGCGCTATGCAACACCATGGCATGGCGGTCAACCTGAACGAGCTGCATACGCTGCTCGGCAGTGATTTCGTCAAGGAATATCATCCGTTGAAAGAGTATCTGGACGGTCTGCCGCCCTGGGACGGAGAGACCGACTACATCGGCCGGCTGGCCGCCATGGTGCATGTCAAGGAAAGTCCGCACAGTCCGTTGCAGCAGGACAAAAGCCGGGAACGGAACGACCTCTCCGAAACTCCCGTCCGCTTTGCCGACATCCTGAAACGGTGGATGGTGTCCATGATTGCCGCCGCCCTGAACGAGACCGTGGTGAACCAGGTGATCCTCACCCTGATAGGGCGGCAGGGCAGTTACAAGACCTCGTTCATGCAGCATATCCTGCCGCCCGTATTGTCCGAATATTACACCACAAAGAGCAACTCTAGCCGCATGACCAAGGACGACCTGTTCACCATGACCGAGAACCTGGTGATCAATCTGGAGGAGATCGACACCATGCCCCCCTCGGAGCTGAACCAGCTGAAGGCGATGGTGACGCAACGCTACGTGGACGAGCGCCGAGCCTACGGACGCAACAAGGTGCACCTGCCCCATGTAGCCTCGTTCGTAGCCACCGGGAACAATCTCCAGTTCCTCACCGACGACACGGGGAATCGGCGATGGCTGCCCTTCGAGGTGGAGGACATAGACAGCCCGTGGGAGGCGGACATCCCCTACGAGGGCATCTACAGCCAGACGTACGCGCTCTACCAGGATGTAAATTTCCGTTACTGGTTTACCGATAAAGAGATCCAGCAGCTGCGCGGCCATGTGCAGCAGTTTGAGGTGCCCCGTCCGGAGTACGAACTGATCCTGACCTACTACCGCAAGCCCGTGGGGCTGGAACGGGGAGTCTATACCACCAGCAGCCAGATCATCGGTCGTTTCGGCAACACCTCGCTGCGGCTGAGTCTCCAGAAGGTGGGCCGTGCCATGCGCGAGCTGGGCTTCCGGCAAGTAAAGGCCTCCAACGCAAACTATTGGGTGGTGGTGGAGCGCACTACCGAAGAGGTACAGCACTTGCTGCCGGCCGAAGCGGAACAGGCGGATCCCCCCGGCGAAAAGCCTTCCGAGGAGAATACCGAACTCCCCTTCTGACACCCTTAGTGGAGGATATGGAGGATATTTTTCAAACTTTCCATTATATGAAAGTAAGAAGTATCTTCCTTTAAAGGAAAGAATAATAAGTATATCATTTATATAAGTTATATAATATCCCTCCATATCCTCCACTAAAATTGATATTCAAGCATTTACAAAAAAACAATTCAAGAGCCATGAACAAACAAGAACTCGCCCTGCAATATTTTCCCGATGCCACTTCCGCCACCGCCGTGCGCCACCTCACACGCTGGATAGCCCGTTGCCACCCCTTGGTCGAAGCCCTCACCGGAACCGGCTACCAAAGCCGGAACCGCACCTTCACCTGGAAGCAGGTGACCCTGATCCGCCAGTACCTGGGCGAGCCATCCGCCACACCCTGACCCCATTCCGAAAGAAATTTTTCCATAGACGGACATAAACAGACATAGACGGACACTGCGATTTTGAGGGGTGATACCTTTGCACACGTCAAAGAGATGCGACGGACAGACTAAGTCTGTTCAGCGGACAAGCTAAGTCTGTTCAACGAACAGGTTAGGTCTGTTCAACGGACAAGCCAAGTCTGTTCAGCACATTCTCCAAGACCTGCCGGCCCGGTGGATATTCCGGACAGTCCGCTACAGCCGCGCAGTGACTGAGTGTTTAACCATTAAAAACAAACCGATTATGTCGATCAATTACAGTATTGCCATGCTTGGCAACCCCATCGATGAGGATGCGCCCAAAAAGGCCTATGCCAAGTCACAGTACACCAACATCCTGACACTGGACAAGTTTGCCGGGCACATCGCCAGCCACGGATCCAAGTACAACCGCGCCGACATCTATGCCGTGCTGATGCAAACCGTGGACTGCATGCGTGAAATGCTGCTGGAGGGAAAGCGCATCGAGATGGGCGACCTGGGCGTGTTCAGCATCAGCATCCAGAGCCGGGGGGCGGAAAACCTGGAAACCTTTAACCCCGCCATACACATCGAACAACTCAACGTGAACTGGACTCCCGGCGACCGGTTCCGAAACTTACTGGAGGACGCCGTGTTCAACCTCGTGCCCTCGCGCCGTGCCGCCAGAATCCTGCTGAAGAGCATCAAGGCGGGCGAGACCACCGTGGACCTGACGGGAGGAGAAGGAGGAGGCAACGAAGCCAACCAGCCCACCGAAGGACAGGTGTGACCCGGTCGGGACGGACTGCATGTCCGTCCCGGTAATTTCCCGAACTCTTATGGAGAACTAAAATTTAAAGAATAATGAGCGAAAATAATAAAATCACATGGCAGAAGGTTCTTCAGGCCATCATCCAGGCGGCAATCGCCGCCCTCACCGCACTGGGCATCACCAGCTGCACAACCTTTCCTTTCAGCCTATGATAGAGGAATCCTTCCCCCTGTTCACCGCCGATGAGGAAGTGGCGAGCGAACGAGAACTGCTGAAAAGCGTCGAGGACGGACCGTACATGCAGGAGGTGAAATATATCATCATTCACTGCTCCGCCACCCGCGAGAACCGGGACTTCACCGTAGAGGACCTGTTGCGCTGCCACCGCCAGCGCAAGTTCCGCACCATCGGGTATCATTTCTACATCCGCCGCTCGGGCATCATCACCCAGCACCGCAAGCTGAAGGAAGTGGGCGCGCACTGCCGCCCCTGGAACCGTTGCTCCATCGGCATTTGCTATGAGGGTGGTCTGGATGCGGAAGGCCACCCGGCCGACACGCGCACGCAGGAACAATGTGAGCAGCTGCTGTTGTTGCTGATGAAGCTCAGGAAACTCTTTCCGGACGCGAAGATCCGAGGACACCGGAACATGCCGGGAAGCATTCCGAAGGCGTGCCCTTGTTTTGATGTGGAAAGTGAATATGGATTTCTGGAAAAGTAAATTTATTTTTATTGAAAGGCTAAGGCGGACAAGTGGCGTTCTGTCTTAGCCTTTTGTTCTAATTTTTACAATGCTTCCGGAGTCTTTATATAAGATATCATCTGCAGAATGTTCCGCCGAGCCTGATTGAATTTTGTTGTTTCCATCCTATTGATAAATTTCTACCTCAATTCCTAACTCATGCAAAGAAACAAATCCCATTCGGGCATTCCTAATCGGCATTGTCTTTTTACGATTTGGAGCACCCACAGACTATTTTCTCATACTCCTGCAAGTAGGCCCGTGCCGTGACACTCACATCATACGTATTCCTCACATAGTCCTTCGCTTCATCGGCTTTCGTCATCGCTTCACCATAATTTTCCTTGATAAAGACTATCTGACGCTGCAAGTCGTCGGCATCTCCATTGGCAAAAAGCCAGCCATAGCGGCTGCCTTGTGTCACCTCGGCAGGTCCCTGCCCTTCACTTACCAATACAGGTACGCCTGCCGCCATAGCCTCCGCGACTGTCAGGCCGAAACCTTCCCAACGGGATGGCTGCACAAAGAGGTCATAATCAGTCAGATGAGCCGCCACGTAGTCTTGCGTTTGCTTACCAAGAAAACGTACATACGTTTCAGCATGCAATTCGGCAGTGAGCTGCTTTAGATATTCCATGCTGGAGCCGATACCGATAAAGTCCACCGTAACAGTTCCTTGCAACGCTGCCGCTGCACGGATGAGCAAATCCTGCCCCTTCTTATCGTGTTCCAGACGACTCACCATGACGACGCGCAACTGACCTTTAGGCATGGTCTTAGGGCGTGAGACAAAACATGAGGTCACGATACCATTGCATACCACCGTGCTCTCCACACCATAATTATCATACAAAGTTTTCTGAACTACCTCGCTAATAGTAAACACATGGGGAATGCGATCCATATCAACCACATTACTATACAAAACAGAACGTTTCTTGATTTTCCGCCATACGATGTGCATTACCCCTTCACGCCTTACCAAACCTTTGGGCAGGGCATGAAGCGTGATACACACTTTACTTTTCAATTTTTTGCCCCAAACAAAATGATACAAATCCGAACGATGTAAATGAATTACATCAGGTTTGCTCCTTTCCAAAATCCGATTCAGTCTTACAATAAACCAAGGAGTTATCGCCCCCTTTTTTCGGTTCAGAAAAACAAGATTTACTCTTTTATCCAACGAATTGACCAATGATTGCTCATAAAGCTCATTGATGATAAGAACACTTACCTCAGATCCTGCTTCCGCCTGTGCATTGGCAATATTGACAAGCATGGTCTCGATGCCACCGAAGCCGAGGCTCCAGAAGATATGGGTTACTTTCATAACAATATAAAAAGTGTTAGAATGAATGACGGATATTATCAAGAGCCGGACCGATGTGCGGATTCCGATAACCCTGACAATCTACAACAATATGATTTTTATACATATTGAAGGTATGAAATCCCAGTTCCATCCCTTTTAGAGGGGAAGTATCGCGGCGCACTTCCCTGAAACTGAAACAGCCATCTGCCTCACGACGCACCCGCTGGATGACCAGCTTATGCCCATAGCGCACCGCAGAATCCTGTGCGGGACGATAAATCTCTCCTCTGTACGTAAACCAGGCACCTGCATTACGGGCTATCGGCTCACCAAACTTACACTCCTGTACCAATTGATACATTCCTGTTGACTTATTTTGTTGATATACGCCTAATACCGCTCCATTGGCATCGGGTTCGCAAGTAGAGAATATTAAAGGTTCGCCAAACAGTTCGGTATAGACCGCATCAGTGACTAGCTCATCAGAAAGATGCTTTATCTTTTTACATTCATTACTTTCCGGCAGATATTCATAAAGATTGAGTCCGCCTCCGGCATAGTTTTCCGGATAGATATAGATATGCCCTTCGCGACGCAGGATAGCCGGAAAGCTCAAATGAGTGTTCAATTCGAGCACCGGTGTAGTGTTGATAAGCTGCATCGTATCAAGGTCGATAAGCAGTTTGGCTATTCTACCCCGTTCAATGAGGTCATAGAATTCCTCTACAAGCACTTGAGCTTCGTTTCCACAGACATCTAAGATGAAAGGGTCGGCAAACCACCGGTCGGCATACCCATGCTTCATCCATTTTATCCGGTACGGCTCACCTTGAAGGATTCCCTCCAATGTATTCTCCACGAATCCGATGTTGTATTTCCGGCTTGTGAGTTTTCGGTAAGTTTTCTTTAATATGTTCATATCAGTTGAAAATCTTTTTGAGTGCCCGTTTGAACATCCGTCGCATGATTGCCCAAAATGGTCCGTTATCACGCTTATCCCAATAAGTGAAATAATCACAATGCTTCACATCCTTCAAAAATTGCCACAATGACACACGACCTCTGCACACATTGGAACGGAACTCACTATCTTCTACCATGCAAGAATAAGGGAGCTTAGGAATATCAATGTCCGTAGTATCCAATCTTTTTGCCAACATAGCCTTACACCAAGCATAAACCACATTATATCCGGCACGTGTCATGGCATGACTCCAACCTGAATTTCTATAATTGATTTCCAAAAAATAAAGATTATCATTTTTATCAACCAGAAATTCCACACAGAAAATTCCGATATACCGGCTCTTTTTGAGCATCTTGTCTATCTTCTCAACCAAATCAGGATTATCCAATTGTGTATAATAATAGTAAAGCCCGTAACTATCATCAAAAAGTCTATGATAATAAGCTCCGATAGGAAGATAAACAGGTTCATGGCTATTTACCGTAATGCCATCAATACACAATTCATTTTTTTTATGAATGTATTCCTGTAGCATGATTTCACTTTCATCCATATACTTATAGGCATCTCTAAGTTCTGCTTCATTATGACAGATAAAAACATTTTTCTTCCACCCATCCACTAATGAATTGACAGCTTTGGTAATCAAAGGATATTTTACCTTGGTGGGGAGTTGACCTACTTTTACAATTTCAGATTCAGCGATTCTAACCCCACACTCTTGCGCAATCTTAATTTGCTCTGCCTTCTGCATCATTTGTTTCATGCGGCCTTGCTCGCCACAATTATAAAAGAAGAAATGCTCTTTCAACCTATCATAATGTTCATTAAGCAGTGCTGTAGTATCATCACTTCCTGTCAATATAAAAACTTTTTCAGGCTCAGACCAATAGTTCTTTACAATGATGTCCAACCCTTCTTCATTAGTTGCAACATAGTATATTTTATTAGGATATTTAGAGGCCGGAATAAGCGACGGATGCTCACCAACCAATACAACATCAACAGCTATTCCCATTTCTCCAAGCGAACGGACCATACCTAACGGGTTTGCATGATCTCCACCATAAACAACAAACTTGTGTTTTAATAAAGGCTTATAAAAATTATTTTTCATCTCTGATCAATATATATAAAAAGACGATTGTACCTAAAATGATGATTGCCAAAACGAGCAAACCCAAAACAACAGACGCAGACTGTATGAGAGCAAGCCCTCCACAATAAAACAGAATCATAGCTGCCACACACTGTATTAAACTCCACGCTATTTTATTAAAAGAACGCACTTCTTTGTCATCCGAAAGAATAGTCGCTACAACATATGAACTTGAATCGGAGGATGTGATGAAGAAAAAACAAATCACTACCATGACCAATACCGATAAAGCCACATATCCTCCTCCACTTGCCAGTTGGTGTAAAAAGAAAAAAACAGATTGGGGAAGATTATCTTGCATTGCAGCATAGAGCTGTTCTTTTACAGGCAACCCCGCACTACCGAATATACCGAACCATACCGCTTCAAACACAGCCGGAAACAGAACTACTCCCCATGCACATTCGCGTATAGTGCGGCCTTTTGAAATTTTTGCCACAAATACGGCAACAAAAGCTGTCCAAGCAGCATACCATAACTGATAAAACACTGCCCATCCTGCTGCCCAATCATCAGAGGCAGTATTCGCATAATCATTGTAATGTATATAGTTTCTAATAAAATTACCAATTCCGTTTAAAGTGTAACCGATAGTATTGGAAACATTCAAATTCATATAAGCCAATACAGAAATAACAACCAGCAATATAAAGACCAATATTGAAGAAAGATTCGACAACCACTTTACCCCCCGTTTAAGGCCCGAATTGACCGACCAAGTAGCCACCAGACCAACAATAAGCATTAATAAATAAGGATTGACATTTGTCATGAAGACATAATCGATACCACTTTTAAGCTGTGATACACCTAAACCCAACGATGTAGTAAGGCCCGCTACAATACCCAGTGCCATCAAAACATCAATCAAGTTCTTAAACCACTCTTGGGTGCGTCCGGGGAAAATGGAACTAAGTTTAAGCGCACGCCCTTTATTATAGTATAAATAGCCGATAATGATACTGAGCAAACCATATAAAGCCCAAACATTAAACGTCCAATCATATAATGTTAACGAATAGGCTATTTCCTCAGGCGTTCCAGATACGTTTCCAACATAAGGATTATTAAACAAATGGTACAACGGCTCCTGACTATAGAAAATCAGACCAATGCCCATCCCTGCCATGACCAAACACGAGAACCAAGAAAAATTACTATATTCTGGTTTGGCCTTCTCCCCACCCAACCGAATGTTTCCATATCGAGAAAAAATCAGGAAAAGTAATACCAGGATACAAAAGACCGTAGAATACCCTACAAACTCACGGGTATATACGCAGATATCATGAAATATCTCAGAAAATAAGTTCTTATCAAAGTCAAGGAGTAATAGAGTGACAAGGATTGCCGACAAAATCGCAAAAGCAATGATCGACCTGCTTTCCTTCTTGAGCAACAAAGTGAATTTATGCATTTTAAAATAAAGTTTAATTATTGTACTCTGATTACTTAAAATTTAAAATCCACTCCCACGACAAATCTCGGATTGTCTTTTAGGAAGTCATTACCCCACAGATAAAAATTGTATCCCCCATGCGTATAGTAGAATCCGGCAGCCCCATCGGCATCCTGATTGAACTTCCACGAATAAAGTGTACCAAGCATCGGGGTCAAGCTATCACCATTACGCAACTTGCAAGTATGACCTACATAAAGCCATTGGTCTATCGTATTCTTCACATTGCTTCCACTATTCACGCCCCACCATGTATTAGCGCACCAGAACCACGAGCCGTCACGGCTGATGTTACCGTTAAGATAGAGCGCAGAAGTGAGATAACCAAACTCAAAGTTATGGCTTAAATTAAACGATGGAGTAAACTGTGCACCAACATTGAACCATTTACTCAGTGACACACCATAACGGGCCAGGAATCCCATATAATTTGAACCTACTCCTGTATAGATATCCGTACCCAAAGCTACGGAATTTCCAATGCCGTATTGGAATGTGGTATAAGTCTCTTGTGTATTGATACCAGGACGTAGTTTCAGTGAAGTGTATCCATAGAGTTTCCCATCACCGGCCGTACTGGCAAAGTAGGGAATTTGCGCTTGCAGTTCCCACATGGCAAACGCCAAGAGAAGAAGTAATAAAAATCTTTTCATTTACTTGAATGTATAATTAATAATTTAAGTTTATCTATTTTATGAGGTGATGTGGAATGAGGAATACCATCAGGAGGCGGACCGCACGCGTCAGTCTGAAATTTCCTTTTAGCGACTTCCACCCTGCTGTCAGACACTTCCTCCGTATTTCAGCATAATGGTCGCGCATAAATTCTTTCTGTTCGTCCCGAAAGGTAACAGCCTTAAACGACAACAACCAGTAAGTATGATTAAAGATGCACCCATTGATATAAGCATTTATCAAGGCTGATTTTCCTTTTATCTCTTCCTGCAGCCATGTTTCATAGCTACGCACAATGGTGAGCGTATCACGTAATGAGCGCAACGAGAACTGTGACATGATAGAGCCTGATGAGCGCAAAAGATAGCGATAGGAAATGAATGAAGAAATGTAAAAGCTATTGGCTAAGCTGAATACGCGAGGAAGAAATTCTTGGTCCTCGTAGAGGATGCCGGGATAAAAACGAAGATGATTCATTTGAAGGAAAGCCCGTCTGTAAACATAGCGAACGGCAGCACCCGTATGAAGTGAGAATAAAATGCTTTTGTCACAGACAATTTGGTTAGATGAGAAACGACAATGTTCGTTCCAAATGGCTGATTCCACTTCAGACACTCTATTCGCTTCACTGACTTTGAGTATGCTAAAACCTATCACATCCGCCTTACTTCTCTCTATGCATTCAATGACCTTCCCTATACTTTCCTCAGTCACAGTATCGTCGCTGTCCACAAACCATACATATTCACCTTGGGCTATCTTCAACCCCGCATTGCGGGCACAGCTCAATCCTTGATTTTTTTGATTGATAATATGCAGATTGGCATGCTTGTTTGTAAATTCAGCCACTATACGCATAGAATCATCGGGTGTACCGTCGTTTATCACAATCACCTCAAAAAGGTTCTCGTCGTACTGCTGACGATATATACTTTGCAATGTATCCCGTATGTATTTCTCTACTTTATAGACGGGGATGATGATGGAGAGTTGCATATAGACACTTGATGTTTTTTTAAAAATGCAATTATAACAAACAGATAAAATAATTGGGTAAAAGAAAAAGCTGGTATAGAACTTAATGAGTTGAACACCAATATACCTAATAAGAAAAAAAGCAATCGAATTTCGCAGTATTTCTTAATGTAATACCCCACTTGTATAATGAAAACAATAATAGCTGTAATTCCCAACATGCCGAAGTCTATCATGATGGGAATCCATAAACTTTCCGCACCACACATCTCCTTATACTTATCGGCTACATATTCAAATGTATAGCTGATACCGTTTCCCAAGAAAGGAGACTGCATCATGAACAAAGCTGCCAGTTCGAACTGGATGGAACGCATATCAGTATTGCTTCCTCCTACACTTTCCGTATCAGTAAATGAAAGGATTATCTTATCAAGATATGCATCCAAAGCCATAAAACCTATGACCACTGAGACAATTGCTATGAATACATACTTCATCTTTACATGCTTAAAGCTGAAAAAGGACATTAACACTACGGCCAGTCCAGCTATCGTACTACGCGTACCTGTAAGAAACACGGCTATAATCATCAAGCCAATAGCTATTGAAAGCTTTTTCTTTCCCAACTTCTTTACATACAGCGGACAATTCAAGCGTACCCAAAGTAAAAGTCCAGCCATCATAGTGGAGAAACCTCCTAACGTAGTGTGCATGCCGAAAATAGCTTGCGCACGTTTCATGCCAAAACGTATATCCTCTACGATGATGTCTTGAGAATATAGTTCCAATGAATTGACAATGAACATATAATGGTTACTGGAAATTATTGTTTCTACCAAGGTATATACACCAACAACCAACGACAAAATAACGCAAGTTCTTATATATATAAATATATATCGGCTATTTTTACTTATAATTTGATAGAATACAAACAGTGAAGCTACATCTACCACTATGCAGGAAACCAATGAACCATAATGACGGTATACGGCGTAATGATTGCTCAACACATAAGATACAATCAATAATATTGAGCTGAACAAGAGCGGATAAGTTCGCATATCCTTCCAATAAAAATACCGCAACATAAAAATACTGAATGCAGCAATTGAAACAGCTTGGTACATACCAAAAGGTCCCACTCCATTCATACAGCCTAACACCATACTACATGCAGACACCACCATGAAAGTACATTTGAAATTTACAATTAATAGTAAACTGATTATCAAAAAGATGAAAACGCAGATAATATTCATAAAAGAATCGTATATTTAATCATATAGTTGATGGCATAATATTGCATATTGTTATTTTTGTGCTCTTCCGCATCAAATACTAACTCCAAGGATATTACTCCTTTGGGGCTGAAATAGAATGGGTAGCATTTCTATGATACAGAAACAATGGATGATGCACGAATATGAAAGAAAAGAGAAAATCATCTAAACAGGTTTAATAGCTAGAGTCCTATTATTTTTTTTACATATTTAATTAAGATTGCGTCCTTAATCATAACAAGTATTGCAAAATAAGTAAACACAATCAACATAAACATTAATAAAATATTAAAGAACATATATCCAGTATGTATCATATTAAACCATATATAGCCCACAATAAAAGCAATCACCATATAACCCAAAACATCTACTATTTGTCGCATATAACTATATTTGACGATACGCTTTGTTGCCCACATATTAATAAGAGCTCCTGTTATATTGATTAATACTTGGGCGACAGCCAAACCGACTAAACCATAGCAGAAACCTATAGCTAAATAAATGCAATAGATAATTTTCTTAGGGACTTCCAATTTTAATATTAATGCAGAATTTCCAACTGTCTGCATTAAACTAAGACTCATGTGTCCTATAGGATTAAAGGCTGCCCCTACTATAAGTATCTGAAATACGAAAGCACACTGAATCCATTTTTCAGTCCAAAGTATTACAATAATGTCAGATGCTGTAAAGCAGAAAAAAGAAATCAATGGCGCCATACCCATGATAAGCAAACGCATCATTTCACGAAATTTCTCTGATAATAGAACTTTGTCTTTTTGAAATTCAGACAACATAGGCAATGCCACTTTCTGTACAACTCCCGATGAAACGCTATCAATATTTCCACATAGATTTGACGCTTTGGAGTAATATCCCAAATCACTTTTTCCTATATATTTGCCAATTAGCACAGAACTAACCTGATTAAAGGCTGTTCCTATTAAATTAGCACCTAGTAATTTACTCCCAAAATTCCACAAAGAGAGAAAAGATTCTCTATTAAATTTTTCTTGAGGTCTCCATGGAGTATAAAGCCATAACATAATAACCCTAATGCACGAAGCTATTATTGTTTGGAAAACTAGAGCATAAACTCCCAACCCATTATACGCCAAAATAGCTGTTATCAGCCCTGCAGGTATTTGCCCACACAAATTAATGATTGTTTGCCGACGAATATCTAAATTCGCTGTTAACAAGGCTGTTTGAACGATGCATAAAGAATTTAATAAAACATTGACACCTGATATCCTAATTAATAAAGACAAAAGAGGTTCTTTGAACCAATCAGCTATAAACGGTGAACCAATCCATAATATACAATATGCCAATATGCCAATCAACACATTAAAATAGAATGCTGTTGACAAATCCTGCTCAGTTCGATTGGTTTTACGTATTAATGCATTGGCAAAGCCTGCTTCAATAAACACATTTGACAATAATATAAAAATCATTGTCATTCCAACGATACCATAATCGCTAGGGGACAACAATCTCGCTAATACAATACCCAAAAGGAAACTTATTACCTGACTTGACAACCGTTCAATCAAACTCCAAATAACAGCAACAAAACCCGATGTTCTCTTCATGGAAAGAAATAAAAGTCTACAACCACACTACTCTAACATAAAACCTTCTCCATAAGCAACAAACATATCATGAATTATTACATTTGATTGAATACTTTTTGTCGCACTGGCATTCTTACGTGGAATCATAAAATCCTCTCCATAAATTAAAGAAAGAGTCTTGTGAGGGTCTGCAAAAGCCGGATATTGCTTATTCCTTACAGTCACTAATCGAGGAGAAAGCCCTATAGGCAGTACAAATTCACGAGCCGTCATTTTTTCATTTACAACAGGAGGGCAATAAACAAAAATCGAGCGTGTTATTTCCGTTTTTCTGAAACTGAAGAATATGTCAACTTGTAATCCATCGTAATCCAATGCTATTTCCGTCAGCTTCCTTGTTCTCTTTCCATTAGAATCTACGGTTACAAGATAGAAAGCTCTTTTTTTATAGAAACCATATTTAAGTAGTACATTTTCAAAATCCCTAGAACAGTCTTCTGCCCACATGGTAAGGTCCATATCATCATCATAAGGAATAAACCCTTGATTACGATAGGCTCCAAGCAGGGTTCCAAATTCCATTCCAAAGCTGACACCAGCTTCTTTACAGGCTGCCGACATAGCATCAAGAGCACATATTCCTTTATCCTGCAATAGCTTTCTATTTCTCTTAACCGTTTTTTTTTGTATATATCCACTCCACTTGGTTTGAAGGAAACCTCCTTTTTCCCCCCCTAGCTTATAATACAAATTTTGAATACGCATAATTAATAATTTAAATTGGGAATGGTTAGGATCAACCTATTCTTTGTCCGACTCTTTTAATTCCATAAAATAATTCTGTAATCCGCTTTTTACCTCCTCATCAATGACAACAGGATTATTCCGCCCCCTTTGTTCATTAAAAGAGCTAACAGCAGAAGCTAATTCATCGAATGTTAATGCTTTCGCAGACAAACCCAATGAAGAAATATAAGTACTCATGTGCAGCTGACAAGACAAGAAGTCACTTCTATCAGCATCCAGAAATTGTACCAACAACTTCATTCTTTGTCCATATTCATAACTATCCAATGTAGATTGTAATCTTTCACCATAAAGATTCAATGCAAAAAAGTATGGAAAAGTTAGTGCCACCGCATGACCGTGCGGTATTCCATACAGACTTGTGAATTTGTAAGAAAAAGCATGAGGCGCAGTAGTAGTCGTTATATCAATAGCACGACCTGCATAGTACGCCCCTTCTGCGACTTCACTTCTTAGCTCCTTATTATCCAAGTTTTTTATCAGCAAAGGCAATTGCTTCCACAACAGACCTAATGCTTTCAACGAATAACTACGGCTTTCATCCGTTGAATTCACACTCCAATAGGATTCTATAGCTTGCGCAACAGCATCAAATCCTGTACAAGCTGTCAGATAAGCATCATTATGGCTAGTCAACTCCGAACAGACAAAAGCATAATCGGGAAGCATTGCAGAATCAGCTATCGACTGCTTCTCTCCATTTATATAACACACGCTAAAATGGGTTGTTTCCGCACCTGTTCCAGCTGTTGTAGGGATAACCACTAGCGGAATATAGCTATCTGTTTCTTTATATATATGGTAACGAATCAGTTTAGCCATATCAAGTGCACTGCCACCGCCTACCGCCAATATGATATTGGGACATTGTGACTTGCATAGAAGAACCCCTTTCCTGACATCTTCAACTCTAGGGTTTGTCAAGAAGTCAAAAAAACAGACAGTTTTTATACCCCTTCCGTTTAATACGGCATCCATCACATCCGATGCACCGCAGGATGTATAGGACTTCTTGCCTCTTACCAAGAACACCTTTGTTACATTTAGTTTCTGCAGAAGAGCAGCCAATTGAGTGTTCAAGTCTGGTCCGATATAATATTCTTGCATAATTAATTCAACTCTTTATCTTGCAAGAACCCCATAAAAGCTTCTTTATTTTGTATAGGCGTGGTAGTAGGACGGCCCAAATCCTTACGATTGCCTTTCCTTACTTTCACTTCCAGCAAAACAGGACCATCTTCCAACCGAATATCCGACAGAGCTTTTTTCAAACCGTTCATATCAGAAACCGTATGAACCGCATTGTATCTTACGGAACGGGCTATCCCCGGCAAATCAATATCCAAGCCCACCGTAGGTTGGCCACCTACGGAATCATGAGCACCATTGTTAAAGACTACATGAATATAATTTTTCGGCTGTTTGCTCCCTATAATGGCCATAGAACCCATGTGCATAATTACAGCTCCGTCGCCATCAAAGCACCAGATCCTACGGTCTGTCTTTTCCAATGCTATACCTAGAGCTATTTGAGAAGCATGCCCCATGGAACCTACAGTGAGAAAATCTTTCTCGTGACCTTGTTTCATTTGGGTACGATGCTCAAACAACTCACGAGAAATCATACCAGTAGTAGACACAATGCAGTCTTCTTGACCGATAGATGAAGCAATTGCCTGAATGGTTTCCTCACGACTCATTGACAATGTTGAAGGACTGCCTGATTGCAATTCATATGAATCGAATGTATCTTTTTCTATCACAAAAGCAAAAGCTTCATTTTTTGTTTCCATAAAAAAGAGGGCATCTTCTATTTGTTTTAACAATTCTTTTTCATCTTTGCTCATCACAACGTGCTTAATGCCCATTGCATCAAGTAACGGGATAGTCACTTTCCCCTGTTTGACATGCTGTGGCTCATCATGCACACCTGGCATTCCTCGCCATCCGATAAGCAGCAAGAGTGGAATGCTATAAACATCTTTATCCGTAAGCGACGCCAGTGGATTGATGATATTTCCTTCACCGGAATTCTGCATATAGACAACAGGTATATGACCGGTAGCTAAATAATGTCCGGCAGCCAAACCTACAGCTGCACCCTCATTAGCTGCAATGATATTATGATGTCCGTCTTTGTGATCTGCAATATAGGCACAGATATTCTTCAGCAATGAATCGGGAACTCCGGCAAAGAAATCAATGCCTCTCTGGGAAAGGCTATTAATAAAAAAATCAGGTGAAATCATTTTAGTGTTTTTTTTGTTCCAGGTATAAGTTCCAAAATCTCCTTGATAGGCATACAGTAATCATTAACAGCTTCCTGTGAGCGTTCGTGCATAAGGATTGATTTGGCGCAGTTAACCATAGAGGGGTATGCACTTCGCAACATGTGATTTGCATAAATTACTACGTTCACACCCCATGAAGCCAATTCGGTTTCTGTTATGTGACTGTAAGTAGTAGGTACTACAACAATGGGAGTAGATACGTTAGCAACCCGGAATCTTTGACAAAATTCCTTAATATCGTCCCCACTTTTATTCTTGCTATGAATCATAATGCCATCTGCACCTGCTTCCACATACGCCGCCGCACGCGCCAGTGCATCGTCTATACTTTTTCCGGCAATCAGGCTTTCAATACGGGCTATTATCATAAAATCGTCCGACACTTGTGCATTTTTTCCTGTACGGATCTTATTACAAAATCCTTCAATAGTATCTTGGATCTGAACCGCATCTGTACCGAACAAAGAATTCTGCTTTAAACCTACCTTATCTTCTATGATGACAGCAGAAATTCCTAAGCGCTCCAAGGTACGAACTGTGAATACAAAATGTTCAATTTTACCGCCCGTATCTCCATCGAATATGACAGGTTTCGTTGTACATTCCAACGTGTCGTTCAAGTCATGCAAACGTGTGGTCAAATCTACAGCTTCAATGTCAGGCTTCCCTTTACTAGTAGAGTCTGTCAATGAACTTGACCACATACCGTCAAATTCATGCTTAACGCCATTAACGATTACAGATACATTTTCTGCTATCAAACCAGTCAAGCCATTATGGGATTCCAATATGCGAACTATCTTCTTGGCATTAATTAAACGACGAAGACGTTTCTGACGGATTTCAGGAGTAGTTCCTATCTCTTTCAGACGTTCATTTTCTGCGGAGGAAGAAAAGCCTTTGGTATAAGCTATATCGACAACTTTTCCTCCCCATTGTTTCAGACATTCTATAACCCGATTACGAACATTGGACTGGACTCCCTGCATCCAGTCATCTCCATGAACAACAAAATCAGGCTTCAACCGCTCAAGATTAGGAACATAATCCAATGTTTCTTGGGGGACAACATTATCCACTCCTTTCAAGGAACGAACTATTTCTGATCGTTGATTATAGTCAAGATAAGGTAAACGCTTGTAACTTGCTATAGCAGCATCTGTCAGCACGCCAACTGTTACACACCCAAGTTTTGCCGCTTCGCGGATTATATTAAGATGACCAGGATGTATCATATCCGCACTCATCCCCACATAAACTTTCTTACTATTTTCCATATAATTGATTGAATTTGAATTTACATTTTTACATATCCAGCATCATGTATGTAGATATCATCGTTTAATATGCAACGAACTTTAGTCATACGACTGTTATTAAAGGAAAGTAATGCTAAATATATTTTAGTTTCTTAGTACAAATACATTTTGCAAGTTGAGATGATGATATTCAACAGAGACTCTTACCATCTCTAAGCACTCAATTTAGAGCATCCCCTTTAAAAGGGCACATACCTGTGCCCTAAACTGAGTTTTGTTAATTAATCAGCTTTGAATTTAACATTAGCTTGTAGCCAAAGTGATTTTGTCAGGAACCATATTAACATACTCCCTGCATCCGTTAAAGATATTTTTGAAAAAAATTCCGATGAAATTCCAGATAGAGCTACCCAAAAGCTTCACCGTTCCAATCACACCATGATATGTGGCAGCCATTTCAGCACCGGCATCACTACCGTAATAAAGTGAATTGTTTCGTTGAGTAGTAAATTTTCGAATGGCTCACTCCCCTAGGTTATCTATCGGCTGTTCCTCATCATCCAATAATCTTGTAACAAGAAACCATTCAGATCATCATTTCCACAGTCAAATGGTTTAAATTCATAATTTTCTGACATGCAAATTACCCGAATATCTTTATCCATACGAGTGCTAGAAATTAAAGGTCAGCAACGCCTTTATGCGCATAGCCCCCCCCCTCTTTCACCTTAGCTTTTTCTGCTGGGTGACCTTCTTTTTTTGCTGATTTCCGTAATGAAATCAATTGCAGCCTGCTCTTTCAAGGGAGGAGTAGGAGTTATCTGTTTTGCCATAAGTATGAGTTAATTTTGCAAGGAACATGATTTTTCATCATATATCCAAGCAAATTCAAATATTATTTTGCTCAATAATGCTTATTTCAATAAAAGATGAGCACAAGAACAGAAACTATCTTCACTCAACCTTCTCAAACGGAAAAGCGTGAAGATAACTCACAGCCACCGTCATATTCCCAAAAGCAAATACCAGCCGAGTATTGCGGTGCAAACGCATAATGCACCCCTCCTTCCCTCGGAAAACACCACCGGTAATGCGAATTCGTTGTTTCTTCTGAAGATAATCCTCCAAAGGACGGTTCATCAACTCGATATTATAAGGCATGGATTCGTACAAATAGATAAATTCCTCCATCTGACGTTGAGGGATGACCGCCGCACGGTGCGTGTTATAGTCCGTCACCAAATACTGGCGAGGAAACATAGCAGACAAAATAAGTTCCAACTGATCCAAAGGAGCGCAGACAAACAGCCAGCCGTTGCCTTCGATTTCTTTCTCGTCCGTCAAAGCATTCAAATTCCGGGTGGAACCGGTGGCAAAGGCTTCTTTCACTACCCGGGCGGAATCACGACGGGCAGTATATTCCTCCTTAGTATAGGCGCATTGCTCGAAGCGTTTCCTGTGGTCCGTCGAAGTATAGGAAAATACCTTGAAACAAAAGTATCTTTCTTCTGCTTCACCTGATGGCTTACGAAGTTTTACGGACTTCCTGCCACTAAAAACGCCGATATAGCGCTTCAATTCTTTGTTAGGCAGATACAGATAATACCAATTGAGTTCAGGATGTTCCTTCCCTATTCCCGCCAATGGCGTGACTCCCTTATTTGACCCCTGGTCTGAGACGGAAGCGATTGAACTGCAGAGCAGTAACTTAGGCGCTTCGCTCGCTATGTTTTGATTATTATAAGAGAGTGCTTCGGTTGCAAGCTCCATAGGACTTTTTATTTCCATCAAAACATCATAATTAAATTATTCTTCTAAAAAATGAGGCTCAAATAAGCCATCAATTTTCGTTTTTTTGTTGGGGTTCTCTTAGTAAGAGAACCCCAAGTTTACTTAAATGCCTGATAGAGTGTCCTATAGTTATAACCTTTCATATTATTTTTGCAAACAATTGTCATTTATAAGCATACTTTGGAATACTTTTTTAATGCGGAATTTTCTGTATTAAGGAATTATAGCTATCTTTGCAGCAAAATGGGGTTCTCTTACTAAGAGAACTCCATTTTTTATTAAAGGCTTAAAAAGGGAAAAATCTTATTTTCAACACATTATATTATTTATACAATCAGAATCAATTTTCCTCTCACAATAATTATGGGAACTAAAAATGCTCAAAAAGAAAGAGGCTTCCGTTTCCGGTCGCCTCTCTTTTCTTTTCGGATAAACGCTTTTATCCGTAAGTGTACTGACTTTCACAAGCAAATACTAACTATTAATCTTAAATCTATTACTATGAAAAACACATTATATTAACATTTGAATCGCGTAGATTGTTCAACAAAATGAGATTAAAAGAGTGTTAAATATATAACAAAGGGAGGTCCAATTGTTTTTTTAATGCAAGAAAAACGATTAAGTCTGATAAAAGTAAAAGAAACGGAAATACAAAAGATGTATCGTGATTTCACATAATCGTGACATAAGTAAAATACAATATAAATTATACAAAAACACACTACAAAAGAGAAAGGATGCCACCAAGGCACCCTTTCTCATCGCTCATTTGTAACTATAGAGAGTTAGACTCTCCTTAAAAACGCTGTAAAATTAATAAAATAATTTTAGACGCAAAATTAGTTTTGTAGAAAAATTCAAAAGGTTTTCAAAGTTTATCAGTATTGATCTGCCATAATGAACTGGTACGATAATTTATATTGGTTTTAAATGATATTCCTTGTAAATGAATTACTAACCACGGATATCTTATATTCCATTATTCATATTTCAATGACCGAGCGGGTTTACTATAAACAACCTTTATGGTTTGTCCTGCTACAGTCAGAAAAGAAATCAACAACATCAAGACCACAGGAAGCAGAAAGAACCACACTTTCAATTCTGTTCGGAACGGATAATGAGCCAACCATGCATTCATGCTGCCCCATGCCACAGGCAACGCAATCAGAATAGCGATAATAATAGGAATAAAGAAACCTTTACCCAACTGATAAAACAGATTCCAACGAGATGCCCCCAATACTTTCCGGATACCCATCTCCTTGGTACGGACGGCACAAGAGAACATAACCAACACCCATAAACCTAAGCAGGAGATAAAAATAGCCAATCCGGTAAAACCTCCCATCAATACGCCGAAAGCCTCATCCTGACGGTACTGCCGGTCATAGAACTGGTCGAGGAAGAAATAATCAAAACTGGAATCCGCAAAATAATTATTCCATATTTCTCCTATCTGTGATACTAATTCCGAAGGATCACCCGGTTTCATCACAACCGAAATATAACGCTGAGGAATCCAGTCAATCTTATCTTTATGGAAAAGCATTACCCCTGTATAACCTTTATTCAACGCTTGCTGATGATAATCCTTCACTACCCCGATTACCTGCATGGGCTCTCCTAGCGTTTCAACAGCTATTTCCTCACCAATGGCATTATCATTATCCACATATCCTAACATACGGGCAGCCGTTTCGTTGATAACCAATTTATTCACATCGTCCCCATATTCCTCGGAAAAACCCCGTCCGGCTACCACCTCCAGTCCGTATGCATCTATATAGTCAGGGTCACAACTCAGCATCTCGTACAACCGGTTTTGCTTCAACGCATCATGTGCCCGATGATTGGACAGGAACATGGCCACCTCTTCACCCGGTACCGCCCCGGAACAAGTTACTTTCGACGCCAATGGCAATTTCTTGATAGCTCTCCGCATAGACTCCATCTTTGTTTTCATACCCTCAGTAGGCCCGGGAAACTTGATTACCAAAATCTGGTCAGTCTTTACTCCCAAAGACTGCCGACGCATATAGCTGAGTTGTGCAAACACAATTAATGTACTACAAAGCAATATCATGGATGCCGTATATTGTACTATGACCAATATTTTACGTGTATTTTCTCCGGAACGGCTATTTTGGAATTTACCTTTCAGTAAAACAATCGGCTTCTTACGCAACAATGCGCGGGCAGGATAGTAACCGGAAATATAAATACCGACTATAAAAAGCAATAGAACCCCGCCCCCCCAATATTCCGTAAACCATACAGAGAAAGTAATAGTACGTCCTACCAACTGATTGAAGGAAGGAAGTAATAGTTCGATCAATCCTAACGCAATGATAAAAGCGATCAAATTCATTACAAATGCTTCAAATAGAAACTGACCAACAAGCTGTTTCGGGAAAGCTCCCACTACCCTGCGCACTCCTACCTCTTTGGCACGCTCCATAGAACGGGCAACTGTCAGATTTATATAATTGATCCAAGCAATAATCAAAATAGCAATAGCTCCGAAAATCAACGCGATGATGGCCGAATGGTTTCCTTTCAACTCGGCCTCATAACCTAATTGAGGATTGAGATGAATCTTCTCCAATGGCTCCAACCGCACCCCCCAAGTCTTGTTTTTCAATGCCTCTTCAGTTTTATACTTCTCGGCCAATTGAGGAAAAGTACGTTCTATCTCTTCTTTGCGCTCGGGCGAATCCAGCAATACATATGTATAGGCTTCATGTTTGTACCAATATTCCTGTACCCATTTAGGTAAGGTGGCATATGATAAAAGAAAATTATAATGTATATGCGAATTAGAAGGCATTTCTTTCATGACTCCAGTTACCTCACAAGACACCTTCCCCATATTGCTGTTAAAAATAAGTATCTTCCCGACAGGGTCTTCATCTCTGAAATATTTGCGGGCAATCCGTTCCGTAATCACTACCTGACATGGCATGGAAAGACAAGAAGCGCGGTCACCTTTCAACAATTCAAAATCAAACAAACGGAAAAAGCCAGGATCAGCGTATGCTATCCCATTCTCGCGCAGACATAATTCGCCATATTTTACCAATTGCTCCGGTTGGATAATACATCCTACACGAGTATAATCCTCAATTCCCGCCAGATTTTCCTGCATGGCCGAACCATATCCGAATGAACTGGTCGCCCAATCATCCGTCAGAACTTCCCCCTCATGAAAAGTACTTTGCACACGATAAATCCGTTCACTCTTACTATGCATTTTGTCAAAACTAAATTCAAAAGCAACGTAAGTAAATATCAATAAAGCTGATGCCATGCCTACAGCCAAGCCAAAGATATTGATGAAGCTGAAACCTTTCCTCTTCATCAGATTACGCCAAACGCTATTCCAATAATTTTGTATAATCATAAAATTTCAATTTTGCTGTCAGATTCCATAGGGCGGTTACGATTCTCGGCAATAATTTTACCATCCAGCAAACGGATTATACGATGTGCATAAGCAGCATCACGCTGTGAATGGGTAACAATGATGATGGTGGTCCCCTGTTTGTTCAGTGTACTAAGCAGTTCCATAACCTCCACCCCATTGGTAGAGTCCAAATTACCTGTCGGCTCATCCGCCAGCAAAAGCCTGGCATTGGTAACTACGGCACGGGCTATGGCCACACGTTGCTGCTGTCCACCTGATAACTGTTGTGGCAGATGATTGGCGCGATGCAGCATATTCACTTTTTCAAGCACTTCTTTTACCCGCCTGTTACGTTCTGTCGGCTTTATATTAAGATACACCAATGGGAGTTCAACATTCTCATATACAGTCAGTTCATCAATCAAATTAAAGCTTTGGAAGATGAAACCGATATTTCCTTTTCGGAGAGCGGTCAGTTGGTTTTCATTCATTTTATCCACTCGCTTTCCTTCAAAGAGATAGGAGCCCGAAGTAGGGGTATCTAATGTTCCAAGTATATTCAACAAGGTAGATTTTCCACAACCGGACGGCCCCATGATAGCGACAAATTCTCCCTTTTCAATTTCGAAAGTTACTTCATTCAATGCTTTGGTCTGCACTTCCTCGGTGCTGAACAACATAGAGAGGTTTTCTACTTTAATCATTCTTACGTGTTTTTTATTCGTTTAAAATCAGTTTCTCATTATCTCCAAACAGCTCGTAACCGGAAATAATAACTTTCTCACCGGAAGCCAGCCCGTCAGTCACTTCATAAAACTGAGGATTCTGCCTGCCAATCTTGATAGGACGTCTGACGGCAAATTTACCACTTTCATCCACAACATATATCCATCGTCCTCCGGTAATTTGAAAAAAACCTCCCCGAGGAATCAGAACAGCTTTGACAGGATCCCCCAACTGAAGATTGATATGATAAGTTTGTCCCGCCCGAATGTTTTCGGGACGCCCTGTCGTGAAACGGAAATCTGTACGAAACTGCCCGTCTTTCACTTCAGGATACACTTTGGTTACTTCCAACTTATAATTTTCTCCATCACGGGTAAAGTCAGCGGGAAGCTCTTGGACGACACGCTCCACATAATGCTCATCAATTAATGCCTGTACCTTCAGATCAGCAGTAATAATCTGACCGATATGTTCCCCGGCAGAAATGGATTGCCCGATTTGTGCTTCAAGATTACCCACTTGCCCGTCTATAGGAGCTTTCACTTTCAGGTTTTCAAGACGTTCTCGTACCAATGCCAAACTTCGTTTCATATTCATTATATTCTCGTCCAAACTGCTTATCTGAGTCAAACGAAACAAACTATCTTGACGGATCCGCTCATCCAATACCGACAATTGTTCTTTTACCGCTTCATATTCCTCCGTAGCTTGGAGATAGTCCTCCCTCGCTATCAATTGCCCCTCCATCAGCCGTTTGTATTGTCCGTAACGACGTTTCTTTATAATGAATTCTTTCTGAATACCGATACGATCCTGCTTCAGACTCAACCGTTCCTGCTCCATACTTATACGAGTATTACGCAACTCGTTTTCCTGATAGGCCAGATCTGCTTCACTTTGCATGATACCGATATTCAGCAGAGGATTACTCAGGCGCAGAATCACATCCCCTTTCTTTACCATCGCTCCCTCTTCATGAAGACGTTCCTCCACTCTTCCGCCTTCTATAGCATCGAGGTAAATCATGCGGCTGGGAAGTACTTGTCCAATTACACGGACATAATCATTAAACTCATTTTCTGTAACTGTAGCGATAGTGATACGGCTCTTGTCAATGGTCATGGAGGAACCGGTATCACGAAAAATAAAATAAAAAACGAATACCAATATGAATAATACTCCCGCACCTCCATAAATCCGCCTGGGAGTAAAACGCTTTTTACGTTCAATTAGTGTGTCCATATTTTTTAATGGTTAATAAAACTTCCTGTCCGATAATACATAGTTAGTCGCGATGTCAGTTCGTACTGCAAACGCACTCTTATTTTTTCCGCTTTAGCGACAAGCAGGCGATTTCGTGCTTCCATCAACTGAAACACGGAAACAAGCCCTTCCTCCCACTTCCGTTCCGTTTCTTTCAGCACTTGCGTTTCTGCTTTTACCTGCAGGGAAGCCTGTCGATGCTCTTCCCATCCCAAATGTAATGAAAGTACAATTCGTTCCGTTTCATTACGTAAATGTAACTTCTCTTCCTCTATGCTGTTCCGCACCCGTTGCAAGTTTAATTTCTTCTTCCTTATTCCGGCATTCCGATCTAATCCGCTAAGAATAGGGAATGAAATACCTACTCCTATATATTTATTCCAATGGTCACGCAATTGATGTAACGAGAACAAGGAATTATAAAAATCAGATCCCCATGAGAAACGGGCGAAGATAGTCGGGCTGAACTGTCCAAGGGTCACAGCATACTCCTTACGGGCAGCGCGTTCCCACATTTCCATCCGTTTATAATCCGGCAGTACGTGTACGGACCGTAAATAGACTTCTTCTACCTCTACTTGAGGCATTAACAAGAGCGTATCCTCACTGACTGATAAAGAAACAGACAAAATATCGCCCTCTTTCATACCCAGTATTTCCTTTAAATAAAGAAAGGACATCTGACGATTTTTTTCATACATACGCTCTCTGAACACATCTCCTTGATGACGCGCTTTTACTTCCTGCAAGTCCGAAAGCGATTTCAACCCTAGTTCTACAAAAGCTTCCGTCTGTTTCAGATAACGTTCTCCCAAACGAAGCTGTTCAGCTGCCAGTTCTGAAAGCTTTTTATCCAATACCGCTTTATAATAAGCCTCAGCTACCCGATAAGCCAAATCATTTTTCTTTGCCAGATGATCCCACTCCTTCTCTTTTTTAGTCCAATGCGTATATCGCAAACGATTGATCCGGGCAAATCCTTCGAATAAAGAAAGAGTTATATCCATTCCTATAGTTCCTTGATTATATGAATCGGCTGTATATCCATTAGTATCCGGATCGACAGAACGTCCGATATGCCTGCCCACTTCCGCCTGTACTGAAACATAAGGAAGAAATTTACCCATAGCAGCCACATAGTCTGTTCGTGCTTCCTTTACGTCTATTTGGACATTCTTGAAACCTGGATTATGTTTCCAAGCATAACGTATGCAATCGTCCAGTGTACTTTGCCCACATACAGGCAAAGACAGACCGGACAACAAACACACAATTATCAAGTTATTTCTCATTGCATTTTAATTTAAACACAGAATAGGACGCAAACGATATGCCAAGAAGAACATAACATTAATAATCAACCAGTTACAAAATAAAATATAAATTAGCTGTCCAAATTTTAGACGGTATAACGTCCAAATTATAAACACTATAAAACCAGAACGAACCAAGGAAGATACTGGAACGCTGACAACACGGACTGAAGACACATTCCAATGTCAAGTCACCGTTATGATAAATAAAAGCATTACAGAAAATAATAAAAAACGTCCAATAATTGGACGCCTCATTTGCAGAAACAATCAAAAGCAGATACCTTTAGCCTCTGAAAGCAAAAATGAGATGGAAAAAGGAACGATTTTAATAGTAGATGATAATAAAGGAGTATTGGCCTCACTGGAATTATTACTGGAAACGGAGTTCAGCGAAATAAAGACAGCCCATCATCCGAATCAAATCATATCTATCATAAATACCTCTCCGATAGATGTGATTATTCTTGATATGAATTTCTCGGCAGGAATCAATAACGGCAACGAAGGGTTATATTGGCTGAAACGAATCCGTGAGATAGCTCCTGCACTACCCGTAGTCATGCTTACAGCATACGGGGATGTAGAACTGGCAGTAAAGGCTTTAAAGAATGATGCAACTGATTTTTTGTTGAAACCTTGGGATAACCGGACCTTAGTGCGCAAAATAAAAGATGCTTTTGGAAGCGGTAAGAAAAGGAAAAACAGAATCCCCGATAGAAACAAATCACCGATGATTGTGGGAACATCCCCTGCCATGCAGCAGTTAATGAAGATAGTAGTGAAAGTGGCACGCACAGATGCCAATATATTGATTACCGGAGAAAACGGAACAGGAAAAGAAATGCTGGCACAGGAAATACACCGGCTTTCCACACGAAAGGAACATTCTATGGTAACGGTAGATATGGGAGCAATCAGTGAATCTTTATTCGAAAGTGAACTGTTCGGGCATGAGCGCGGTTCTTTTACCGATGCCTACGAGAGCCGGCCGGGAAAGTTTGAAGCGGCATCCGGCAGTTCCCTGTTTATGGATGAAATAGGAAATCTCCCTTTAGCCATGCAGGCAAAGTTGCTCACCGTATTACAAAACCGAAAAATTACACGCATCGGCAGTAATAAAGTAATCCCAGTGGATATCCGGCTGCTTTCAGCTACCAACAAGAATATTCAGGATATGGTGGATTCCGGGACTTTCCGTGAGGATTTATTGTACAGACTGAATACTATTCATCTGGAAATCCCGCCTTTACGCGAACGGAGGGAAGATATACATTTGTTCATTGATTATTTTATGCAGCGCTATGCTGCTAAATACGAAAAAAAAGAAATCTTCCTGCATGAACATGCTTTAGAGAAATTATGTTCTTATCATTGGCCGGGAAATATCCGGGAATTGCAACATACCATCGAGAAAGCAGTTATTTTATGTGAAGGAGATGTAATCCGTTCCAAAGACATTTTCGTAAAACAAACCTGGAGTCCACAATTCTCCACTACCGTTCCTAATCTGGAAGAAGTAGAACGCCAGGCCATAGAAACAGCCATCCGTCAAAACGATGGAAATCTGACAGCAACAGCCGAACAGTTAGGCATCAGTCGCCAGACACTTTACAATAAAATAAAACGCTTTAAGCTCTGATGACCATGGTATTCAGCAAACATCTATATATGGTTATCCTAAGCTACATCTTATTAATAATTGCTGTAGCCGGAGCTGGTATCGCACTTATTATTACACATACCGCCCTTATTCTAGGCTGTCTTTTCTTGATTATTTCACTTTTTTTTATCAGAGCTTTGGTAAAACAATTGAATAAATTCAATGCCAAAATAAGAATATTCTTGGATGCGATGGAAGATAAAGAGAGCATGATACTGTTCAACGAGCAATCGGCAGATAAAGAAATGAATGCACTTAGCCATTCACTAAACCGAATCAATGAATTGCTTGCCACAACGAAATCGCAAAGCCGGGTACAAGAGAACTTTTATCACTCTTTACTGGAAGAAGTACCAAATGGAGTGCTAGCGTGGAACTCCGAAAAAAGAGTTCTGTTTGTAAATGGTGCAGCCTTACGTTTGCTGGGAGTTGAGTCAATCATATTCCTCCGCCAATTGGAAGAGCAATATCCGATCTTGAAAGATTTCATAACCCATGGAAATGTGGAAAATTCCTTTCTTTTACAATCTAACTCAAAAAAACAACTGTCACTATCCATGAACCGGATGAAACTAAATTCAGAAACGATTACCCTGTTGGCTATCAAAGATATCAGTAATGAACTGAACGAGAAAGAAAGTGAGTCATGGAACAAACTTACCCGGGTGCTTACTCATGAAATTATGAATACCATTGCTCCTATTGTTTCTCTGTCTCAAACACTTTCATTGCGCCCCGGTACGGACGAGAAAGTAATACGAGGACTTGGAGTGATTCGTGAACAAAGCGAAAGACTGATGGAATTCACAGAATCATATCGACGCTTATCGTATATGCCGGAACCGAAAAAGAAGCGATTCTCACTGACCAATTCATTGCACAATCTAGGTCTGTTACTACAATCTGATTTTGAAAATGCTCATATCCATTTCATTCTGCGTAGCACCCCCTCTGATATATATATTGAGGGCGATGAGAAGCAACTCTCTCAAGTTTTTTTAAATCTGCTGAAAAACAGTATGCAATCATTGGAAGGAAAAACAGACGGACAAATAGAAGTAACACTGGAAGTAACAAACAAACTTTATATAAGACTACTTGACAATGGACGGGGAATCCCTATGGAATTGCAAGAAAAAATATTCGTTCCTTTCTTTACCACAAAAACAGAAGGAACTGGTATCGGGCTTAGTCTGTGCCGGCAGATTATAAAAAGACATGGGGGCAATTTCTATTTACAGGAAAGCAGACAAGGAAAAACTATATTTGTTATAGAATGGCCCGTAGCTTCTTTTATTTTGAAATAACAAAGTTCATTACAGGATCACTCTGATTAACACAGGTTATTCTTAAAAGTAAGGCGGAAATATAAAATAATAACCACTTATCTATAAACCAGCGTTAACCTGAGTAATCCGTAATGAAACATTTTTTTATTTCTTTATCTTCAGTTCATAAAGGTCATGCCTGCGGTCACGCAAATTGCGCACACTGCCATACGTATGCAATTCATTCAACAGATTCAGATCAACATCCGAAACTAAAATCATTTCGGTATTCGGAGTCGCCTCGGCCCGTTTGCCATCAGTTGGGAAAGCGAAATCACACGGAGTAAACACTCCAGACTGTGCATACTGAATATCCATATTGTGCACACGCGGCAAATTTCCCACACTACCGGCTATAACGACAAAACATTCATTCTCGATTGCCCGTGCCTGAGCACAAACACGTACACGGGAATAGCCGTTCTGAGTATCGGTGAGGAATGGAACAAACAGAATCTGCATTCCCTGATCGGCCATGATACGAGAAAGCTCGGGAAATTCCACATCATAACAAATCAAGATACCAATTTTAGCACAATCCGTATCAAAAGTCTGCACCATCTTACCGCCCGAGAGGCCCCAACTCTTTATCTCATCGGGAGTGACATGTACCTTTTCATACATTTCGTATGAGCCGTCACGCCGTACTAAAAAACCAACATTATAAAGCCCTCCGTCCTCTTTTACGTATGGCATACTACCCGTAATGATATTAATATTATAACTGATAGCCAAATTGATAAAACGGTCGCGAACCTCTTCGGTATATTGTGCCAAACCACGAATGCTCTGGGCTTCTCCCAAATGATTGAACTTGGCCATCAACGGCGCATTGAAATATTCCGGAAAAAGAACAAAATCACTCTTATAATCGGAAACGGCATCTACGAAAAACTCAACCTGCTCAAATACATCATCCAATGTTTTATAAGGGCGCATCTGCCATTGCACTAACCCTACACGTACAGTGGTTTTCTTATCCACATAATCCTGCGTAGGCTCCTGATAATAAATATTATCCCATTGCAACAAAGTGGCACAATGCTTGGATTCTTCGTCATTGGGAAGATAATTCTTCATGACACGACGCACATGAAAATCATTGGAAAGCTGAAATGTCAATACCGGATCATAAATCTCACGGGAACGCACCTTATCCAAATATTCCTTAGGACGCATCGTATCCGCATACTTATAATAATTAGGAATACGACCACCGAACATGATCGCTTTCAGATTCAGTTTCTCGCATAATTCTTTCCGGTACTCATACATACGGCGTGCCAGACGCAAACCGCGATAATCCGGATGGATAAACACCTCGATACCATACAAAATATTCCCTTCCGGATTATGCGTACAGAAAGTTTCATTACCAGTTACTTTGGCATAGGTATGATCTCCCTTTACCATATCATAGTCTACAATAATAGAAAGAGCACATCCCACTATCTTATCGTCTACCACCGTTACTACTTGTCCTTCCGGAAAAATCCGGATAAGCGTTTCTATTTGCTCGTGTGTCCAAAACACATCCTTATCCGCATACACCCGCTTGAATGATTGTGATAATTGGATGTAATCTTCGATCTGTAAATTCCGGACCTCTACTTTATTAATTTTATGCATCGGTTCCATAATGATTCTCTTATTTATATTTTAAAACAGCGGTGCAAAGGTAGGACAAATTATAAAACGATGTTCTCCCAAACAGAAAAAGATAAAGAGAATATCACTCAGTATGAAAGAAAATATCTATGAACTTTTCATAGGATTTTCAGAAAACTTTTTGTTATCTTTGGAAAGTTAACCAAATAACAAACAAAAAACAACCAATTTTGCTATGAATAAAGAATTAATAATGAACCCCAACCAATTGGTGGCATTTCTAGAAAAACCTTGTGCAGAGTTTACCAAAGAAGACATAAAACGATACATTCAACAGAATGGCATCCGTATGGTCAACTTTATGTATCCCGCCGGAGACGGACGACTGAAGACATTGAATTTCGTTATCAACAACCAAGCATATCTAGATGCTATCTTGACTTGTGGAGAACGTGTGGACGGTTCCAGCCTGTTTCCATTCATTGAGGCGGGCAGCAGTGATCTGTATGTAATTCCCCGATTCCGGACGGCTTTTTTGGACCCGTTTGCCGAGATACCTACACTTTCCATGCTTTGCTCTTTCTTTAACAAGGATGGAGAGCCATTGGAAAGTTCCCCCGAACATACCTTACACAAAGCATGCAAGGCATTCAATGAAGTAACCGGCATGGAATTTCAGGCTATGGGGGAATTAGAGTACTATGTAATTGCTCCGGATACAAATATGTTCGAGGCTACAGATCAGAAAGGCTATCATGAATCAGCACCATATGCCAAGTTCAATGATTTCCGTACCCAGTGCATGGCCTACATTGCACAAGCAGGCGGACAAATAAAATATGGACATTCCGAAGTAGGTAATTTTACATTGAATGGCATGATATATGAACAGAATGAAATAGAATTCCTGCCTGTCAATGCCGAAGATGCGGCAGACCAATTGATGATCGCCAAATGGATTATACGTAATCTGGCCTATAAACATGGTTATAACATTACTTTCGCACCTAAAATAACTACAGGAAAAGCTGGTTCCGGATTGCATATCCACATGCGTATCATGAAAGATGGACAAAACCAGATGTTGAAAGAAGGTGTTTTATCAGAAACAGCACGCAAAGCTATTGCTGGCATGATGGAACTTGCTCCATCCATCACCGCATTCGGTAATACCAATCCTACTTCTTATTTCCGCCTGGTTCCCCATCAGGAAGCGCCAACTAATATTTGCTGGGGTGACCGCAACCGTTCAGTATTGGTACGCGTACCTCTAGGATGGGCAGCTAAAACAGACATGTGCATGACTGCCAATCCACTGGAAACAGAAAGCCATTATGATACCACACAAAAACAGACAGTGGAAATGCGGTCACCGGACGGTTCGGCCGATCTCTACCAACTGATAGCAGGATTAGCTGTAGCCTGTCGCCATGGATTTGAAATAGAAAATGCACTGGACATTGCAGAAAAAACTTACGTAAACGTCAATATCCATCAGAAAGAAAATGCAGACAAACTGAAGGCATTAGCCCAGCTTCCCGATAGCTGTGCAGCTTCCGCAACCTGTTTGCAACAACAGCGCGAAATATTCCAAAAACATAATGTGTTCAGCCCCACTATGATTGATGGAATCATCAGCAAATTAACCAGTTATAACGATCTGACCTTACGTAACGACTTAAAAGATAATCCGGAAGGGATGTTGGCATTGGTCAATAAATATTTCCATTGCGGATAATTTGACTAAAACAGCGGGAGGAGGGTATATCAATATTTTGATTTGACCTTCTTCCGTTTTCTAACATTTACACCATGATAAATAAAAAAGACCAATGTACTTCTACACTGATCTTTTCTCTTGAGCGGAAAACGAGACTCGAACTCGCGACCCTAACCTTGGCAAGGTTATGCTCTACCAACTGAGCTATTTCCGCAAACCTCTAACATGGTGCCCAGAACAGGACTCGAACCTGCATGCCTCTCGACACACGCACCTGAAACGTGCGCGTCTACCATTCCGCCACCTGGGCATTCTGTGTAACACTCTTGTCACAACGCACAAGATTTTATTTATGTGAGCGGAAAACGAGACTCGAACTCGCGACCCTAACCTTGGCAAGGTTATGCTCT